>Ga0315915_1000389_pt1 | contig 43344 bp, 19 predicted proteins | sample MpolbnodulesMG_FD_207738 | JGI IMG/M metagenome (GOLD analysis project Ga0315915, IMG submission 207738) | Medicago polymorpha root nodule microbial communities from Los Angeles, California, United States - branched nodules | ecosystem: Host-associated > Plants > Roots > Nodule | place: USA... | reverse complement strand
GAAGAATCAAAGCTTCAAGCAAGACAAGTTGATGTAACGGCTAATTCTCAACGTCTCTCAAATCCTCTATATATAGGGATAAAGACTTGGAGAACAAACACACAAATATAGAACACAACAAGCAAAAGGCCAATACTCTCTTTGCAAAACGTCGTAATCACATCAACAACTTAGAGAATTCTTACAATAGTTCATATCTTAGAATTCTCAAGTGTCTAGAAAAACAGAGTCTGTTCTATTCGTATTGTTTTGTGAATACCTCTGATTGTATATCAAGTATTCAAAACCTTATTCAATTATTTGTAATTGTTAAGAGAAGTCTCTTTCAGTTGTGATTGAGCAAAGGAAGTCTCTTGGAGTTGTCCTTGAGCATAGAAGTCTCTTTCAGTTGCGATTGAGCAAAGGAAGTCTTTTGAAGTTGTCCCTGAGCATAGAAGTCTCTCTCTTGTGTCCTTGAGCATAGAAGTCTCTTGAAGTTGTCCTTGAGCATTGAGAAGTCTCTTTCTTGTGTGATTGAGCAACTTGTAATCCGACATTACATTTTAGTGGAACTCTCCTTGGAAGTGCAAGGGGGACATGACTACTTCCGATTTGTGGAAGGAACCTATATAATTGCATGTGTTCTTTCTTTCTCTGTTCTCTTACTATTATCCGTTGCACTAAGACTCTGAACTCAAGTCAGACTCTGAATCTGGGAACAGTTTTTCAGAACGTAAGAAAGAAAAGTTTTTGAAAACACAATTCAACCCCCCCCTTCTTGTGGTTTTTTCTCACCTCCATGATCCGTGATAAGGAAAATTCAGACGAGATCATATGCATGAACATGATATTGGTTGATGATAAGGTATATTATATAAACTTCATGTATAACCACGAACACTAATTCAATATGCCACTACGATTTCATATATTCTGATTTAGTAAACTGACATGTTATTTTTGTTTAGCGAGGACGGATCCATGTTATTGTTCGTAAATACCTGGTGCCAACGATGCAAAAAATGGTTGAAGAAGGATGAACATATAAGCTTGAGAATGTCATGGTAGGATTTAACGAGGGGAATTACAAACTCTTGCCACACAAGTACAAACTTAGCATGATGTGAAATTCGAGATTTACTAAGGTGAATGCAAGCAATGTGCCTCAAAACGTGTTTGAATTCATGTCCTATAGGACATGTTCAAACCTTTTTGTTATGTAAACTACCATTTTATTTTGTTGCTATTGTTGTCTTAGAAGGGAACATATTTTTAAATTATTATAAAACTTTTATTAACTATATATGTTTACATTTTTGCGACTGATTCAATTAACTTCTACGTGGTATGACCCGTGCGGTAGCACAGGTCAAGAGTCTAGTGTGTTGAAAAGAAATCATGGTAATAATCCCAGTGAGCTTAGCTCGGTTGGTAGGGATATTGCATATTATATGCAGGGGCTGGGTTCGAACCCCAGACACCCCACTTCTCCACAATTAAATTGTGTGAACTCTAACCACTAGGCTACTTGACAAAAAAAAAGAAAAAAATCATGGTAACAAATGTTTTTGAGATATTCCTTTTAAAAAAATGGCTTCGAGAAATTAAATAAGAAAGTAAAAAAAAACCTTTCATTGATTTTTTTTTTATTTTCAAGAAGTTTAATATACCACTTTTTGTAACAAAAAAAAAAAACCAATTTTTATCATTTCACAAAATAATATTTTTATATGATTTTCTTTAACTAGACACCACAAAAAATAATGTTTCTTTAACTAGTACCTCATGAACATTCTTTAGCATTTAAAAAAAAAAAAAACTTATGTGATGTTTCTTAGATCTTTTGGAAACAGTCAAAAGTGATATTTTTTATCGGCAGGTCCTGGTAGCTAGGCTTGTCGGGAGCAATGAGTTTCTTGAGCTGGAATTGTCGGGGCTTGGGCCACCCGAATGCAATTCCTACATTATGAGATTTGGTCTGAAAACATCGTATAGATGTGGTTTTTCTTTGTGAAACATTAGTTCATGCTAACAAGATTGAGGAAATTAGAATTCGTTTAGGTTTTGACGCATCCTTTGTTGTTGATAACATTGGAAGAAGTGGGGGGTTTGGCAATTTTATGGAAGCACCCGTTTGATTGTAATTTGTTGAATTATTCAACAAACTTCATAAACATGGAAGTAAGCCACCCTAATTTCCCCCGTTGGAGGCTTACCGGATTCTATGGTTGTCCTGAAAATGGACGTAGAAGGGACTCTTGGGATCTTCTAAGGACCTTATCTCAAGACAATACCCTTCCATGGTGTATCATGGGAGACTTTAATGATATTTTATCCAATGATGAAAAAAGAAGCACAATAGATCACCCCCCCATGGAGACTTGGAGGGTTTCATGAAGTTGTGCAAGAAAGCAATCTAGTTGACATTCTGTTAACTGGATGGATATCCATATATTTGAGTTCGCAGTAGAGAAACAAATGACATGAAGGAGGAAAAATTAGACAGAGCAATGGCTACACAGTTCTGGCATGATTTCTTACCAGAGGCCCAACTTCATAACATTATTGCTGATCGCTCTGATCATTATCCAATTCTTTTAAAACTATGTGCGGAGAATAGAAGACGGATAATGAAAGAGTTTAAATTTGAGAATGCATGGCTTCTTGAAGAGGGTCTTGATGCGGTGGTGAATGACAGTTGGGGAAAGGAAATTCATTCAGATATCTTACAGAAGTTGAATAATTGCACTGAAGAGATGAATACATGGGGTGGGAAGTTGCGAAGTAGATATCGAGATGAGATTGAAGAATATCGCAAGGAGTTGGAGATGATGAGAAGGAATACAGTGCTAGCTCAAAATAACAAGTATGATGAGGTCAGAAGTAAATGAGCAGATTGTTAGCTCACGAAAAGGCTTTTTGGCAACAAAGGTCGAAGGTTTATTGGTTGCGTGATGGAGACACAAACTCGCGTTTCTTTCATGCTATGGCAAGTTCAAAGAGAAGGCGTAATTATATCTTAGAGATTCAAAATAAAGGTGCAATGATAAATACACAGCAGGGCATTTGTGAGGTAGCAATGAATATTTCGAGGATTTGTTCTCAAATGACTGGGGGGAAGATATGTCAAATTTGGATTATGTTAAGGATGTTGTTACCACTGAGGACAATGCTCCGTTTCAAGTAAGTGAGTTTAAAAATGCTCTTTTTTCTATGTATTCTGATAAAGCACTAGGTCCAGATGGTCAAAATCCGACTTTCTTAAAAGATTTTGGCATTTACATGGAGTAGAAATTTTCCAAGCAGGAGTTGCATGGCTTAACAATGGTTCTTTTCCAAATCAAATAATGGTAACAAATATTGTTCTCATACCAAAAAAAGATAAACTGGAATCAATGTGTGATTTGCGTCCAATTTCTTTGTGTAATGTGCTCTACAAAATTATCTCTAAGGCGGTTGCAAACCGGCTGAAACCGTTGTTAGATAAATATATTTCATCTGCGGTGTCTGTCCTACATGGCTAAGGTCGACAAAAGTAAATTCCTATGTAACTTCAACAACTAAAATGAAAATCTTTTAAAAGTGAGAAATCGAGCTAAAAAACTATTGCAGATGAAGACCAGAACAACACAGTAAAATTCATAGGATAAATTAGCTCAAACATCGGGGATAAAAAGAAAATTGTCCGTATCTTCTAGATTATTTTCTCAACGACTTCTAAACCATCTTGGACAAACTGACCGAAAGTTACACGAAATAGAAACGTATGCAATACTATCTACCCTTTTGTAACTCTGAAGGTAAAAGCAGGGTGAGAAAGGTGAATCACAGTTAACAGTTCAATAGTGGCATCACATAAAAGGTTATCTAAATATTGAGATAATTACTTTCATTTGACCCTAAAGCACATGGATCAAAGTAGACAAACTTTCCTGTAAAGCATAAGGCAAATTTTATAGAAGGGAACATTTGATGGCAAACCAGATTCTAACAAATCAATTGTTTGTGACAAATGTGGATATATTTTATCGTAGTAACAACCACTAAATTTCATATCAATGTTTGAGATACTCCATTTGTCCCACAAAGTGAATAAGTCATTTGTGATCCGTTCACTTTAGCGAAGCCAAGTTTGTTCCTCTTGGACATCAATTTAGAAACTAAGCATGTAATGAAACAAATTACAAAACTACAATTAAAAGAACAAGGCTCTACAAACTGAAGGATGTATTAACTCTAGCACTTAATTAAAAACGGGTGGATCCACCACATTTATAACATTGTGAGCATTTGCATCCACTAGCATCCACATTGGTTGGGTCTTAACCATTTAAGACCCGGTACCTAACAGGTACCCCCAATGTGGAAAAAAAATTTGGGGGTCTCTTAAGACTTAGGGTCTAACTTAAGACCCCCAATCTTAAGTGGACCCCACATCACTTTTCAATAAAATAATCATTATATGAATTGTTTTTGTTGCTTTTCATTAATAAATAGTTATTAGTGGGACTCATTTAAACCTTTTGACAGAGGATCTTCATTGGAGTGTTTGAGTACCTATTAGGTACTATTATTAAAAAATAATAAAAAAGTGACGTGTCCATGTGTGACCCATTTAAGACCTCAAATGTGAAGGTCTCCATTGTGGATGTTCTAAGATTGCAATATTTCTCATTAATCATTATTATATAGCATTAGCTGCCCAACACACACATACACATATAACAGCATATAAATTCTATACTAAAATGAGTGTACAAGGGATACTTCAACTCAAATATAAATAGGGTCTAGAACTAAGAAACAACAAACAACAAGTTGGGAAGCAGATAACCCATAAACAAACAGTACCAAAATATGCTATCTAAGAAAACACAGTAATTGTTCCGCAGACCATTGATGTACAAAATATGATATATTTAGTTCCCCATTGGTCTTTAATATATGAAATATGAATATTGTCTTCGATAACTTAAAAATTTGCAAAAGACAGAAAAGGATTCCTTTGAGAAGACAACTACTTTCGTAACCTTTGTACACGCCTTCTGCCTTGTGGCTGTGCAATCAAATCTGAATTTAGCATCCAAGTGCCCATACAATGGATATGCCTTGATCTAATTGAAGAATATTCATATTTGACTTCGTAGTTTGTTAATCTTGAAGTGCTGAATATGTGATTTGAAGTGCGTAGCAGTATTGTTGAATAACAGATATGATGAAGCTATAGCGCTATTGCATAGCAGAATTTGAACTAATTGCTAATTACACAGTCTATATGTTATCACAGTTCAAACCACAAAGTAGAAACAAATGAAACAACAAGCAGGATAGAGAAACTACTAATTGCAGAGTCTATATGTTATCAACAAAATAAAAAAAGTTGACATGTGGCAGAGGCCTTTGGGCATGTGGACAGTGTTCTTTCTATTTCAGGTTGTTCACGATTGTTGTTCCAGATTTCCATGATTTGTAGATTTTTTGCATTCTTCAAAATGTATTTTACTAACATAAGCTCATTTTGTAGGCCTAAGAAGTCATGAATAGTGCAAGTCCTAAGGTATGAAGACAGGCATTGTGGAACAAGTTCTGGTTCCACCCAATTTTCTTGATCACCTTCCTATTAATAGTGCACATATCTAAAGTTAAAGGTGTATTAAGAAAAGATAAACCGAATATGGTTCTTAGACTTAACAAACCTGGTAAAGCTCGAGATGTTGAAGCTTAGGGCAGTGTTGGAGCACTTGTGCTACCAACTCCCAATTATCGTAGAGCTCCAACCGGGTCAAATTATGAAAGATAGGAATATCATCGTAAGGAGGTTGCAGCTGATTCGCCTGAAATATGTAGGAAATATACACAATCAAAATGGGGCAAAATTCAAAAAAAATAAAAATAAATCGGCAAACGAATCACATTTTTGTGTTGTTTTCCATCCCATTCCATCAGCGTATGGTGGTCAATACAATTGAATAACACATAATCAATTTGGAGAAAATAGAATTATTGAATGCAATCAAAATTTTGAATGTAATCAATTGTGTTATGTTGGACATAGACACGCCTTCGATATGAAATGACAATGTTATATAGATTGAGGTATTATTGCATGATACTCAAAAGTCAAAATAAATAAAACTGACCTCGTAGAATTTGTGATCTTTTGTGCGAAACATGAATGTATCTATCCACAAAGACTCTGAATTAGACAGTGCTTTCACCGGAAAATATGAAGACCACCATTGAGTGATATGTGCACTAATCAATTTGGGTAGCCTTAAGCTTTTATACTATTGAATGGAATCTTCCTTGCCATGGAAGGATATATCCATGGCTCGTAGATGCTCAAGATTTGGACATCCAGCTAAAAGCAACAAAAAATCTCGAAATTCATCGAAGAACATATAGTTCAAATGAAGGACATTGAGTGATGGAAATCCAAATCCAATAGAAGAATAATCAAAACTCTTGACTTGGAACATATTGAGGTCGAGAGATACAAGTGTTGTACATGTGAGAATACTAGTAGGCAATTTGGGTAAATGGTCAATATCATCAAAAAGACCACGCACACGGAGATAGAGAAGAAGATACTTGAGTCCGCGTTGAACAATAAGGTTAATCCATTTGTTGAGATTGTGATAACCGAAACGAAAGGCAAGATCAGTGTTACCGTATTCAATTTCAATGGTGAATCTGTTGAGGAAAAGAGAGGCAGCAGCTTCACGAGAGAGTAAAATGGAGCACATAGAATCATTGAAACTGTAAGTAGAATCAATATCATTCAGTGTGATGAATCCATCTCTTTGACAGAATGCTTGTGGCAACTGCCTCTTTTTACGAGTGTATGGTGTTCTATTTTGGTTCGATTGGGATTTCGGAATGTCTTGTTTAATGTAGTGTTTGATCATGCTCATCAATTTGGAGTTTTGCATTTGTGTAGAAGCAAAACGAGTGATGAGTGTAACATAATTTGATTTTTTTTTTTTTTTAAGGATAATTTGATTAGTTTATACGCGGTCAATTTGAAAGAGGAAGAACAATGGAATATTGTGTTAAATATGTTTTTATTCCCTATAAAATTGAGACCTTTTAAGTTTAGTCCTTACTTAATTTTAATAGTTCTTTTAGTCCTTACAAAAAAATTATGCATTCAGTATTAGTCCTTGTTCAATTCAAATTTGTTTAATTTATGCTTAAACTCTTAAGTTTTTGAACAATTTTTTGTAGACGTGTTAAGAACATTACTAAAAGTTCCTCCGCAAAAATTTATCGCAAAATTTGATTTCTACGTCTATATTTTATTACTTTTATCTTTAATTTTTGTCATTTTAAAAAATTTATATTTAATTTATTTCATGTTAAAAAAATTCTAAATTTTAGCAAATGAACATTTCATAGTGTTCTAAACGTGTCTAAAAAAAATCGTTAAAAAATTTAAGAGTTTAACGATAATTAAACAAACTTTGTTTTAAAAGGTACTAAAATTAGAATTAATTATTTTTTATAGGGACTAAAAAAATTATTAAAATTAAGTAAGGATTAAACTTAGAAGTTCCCAATTTTATAGGGACCAAAGACAGATATAACCTTATAATATTTCGGCAAAAATATTTAATTTTAATTAAAAAAAATTATTTTAAGGAATTTTGATCAATGGTTGTGGCTCAAATATAATGATGGGAGTTTTGGTTATGGAGTAAGTCACAATTTTGCCCGTTGAAGTCGTACGATTTGGACATTTTGTGTATTATTTTGGACACGTTTTGCATTTAGAATTTAGTTAATGGTATTCCTTTAATTATTTGTAAAAAAAAGTGTTTATTTAAGTTATATTTTTTTAGTGTTACTTTTCCCACCCTATAGAATTCTCGCGCGTCCTATTTTTTTTCCAAAAATACCTTCGGCTTATTCCGGATTATATAATCTGAACTGATTCAATACACATAACTGAAACAGAACAACCCAGTTTAATAAATCATTATATATATATATATATATATAGGGTTTTGCTAAAATACACATTTTATGAAGGTGTATTTTAGAACCCACGTGAAGGTGTCTTTTATTCTATAAAAGACAGTTAATTTAAAACTATATCAAAAAATGATTATATATATCTTTATACCAAAAGGAGTTGAATTTATATCATTACATATTTCACCTAATGATATACATTTCAACTAAACTAATGATATACATTTAATCTATGACGCTGAAAGATCAATGGGACTATCATCCACTTCACACCAAGACCATGACCAACTCTCTCATCGGGATCAAGATTTTCAATAATATACAATTCTTCGTCATCTCTTATCACCTCTTCACCCGCCGCCCGACTTAGCTCATTATAATCTACCATCCGACTGACATATCTATCAGGCCAGCTTTGTGCATCCTCTCGAGAGTGTCGTCTCCATAAAGGGGAAGTGAGAGGAATCAGACAACCATCCTTCAAATCCACTGCCATAAAATGGTTGTCATGCACATATGCCAGACACATCACCCGATCGATACATGGTGGTGGACCACATAGAGGGAAATGGTTTTCGATCGCCCTTTCCCAATGGACAACACAACAACCGCGTGGTTGAATTTCTGTACGATGAAGAAACCCATATCCGCCATGGTCGTCCACGTATCTGGTGGTGCATTCCCAATACCGCTAAAGGATGATGTGTCGTAGACCTCTTTATATCGCCTATCATTATTAATCATCATCTGGTAGCGAGCATTTTCTACATCGATAAGCTCTTTGTAAAGGTGGTAACAGATCATTTGGTGATCATCAACAGTCAAGTTACGTAGGACCGCAACTGCTCGAAACCCACAATGGCCATCAGCCGAAACGGACACTCGCATTTAACCGAACCTGCTATCTCGCGTCGAGTCTTTCTCTTGTACTCAGTGTATCAACCTCCCCTTTCACATATCAAAGTAACAAATGCGCTTCTTCCATTGCCACCATTATCAGATTTACCAATAACAGTGGAAACACCGAGCTTCCTTGTTTTCTCTCGAACCCACTCCAACAAATCATTCCGTGTTGCAAACTTTTGTGCAGTGGTAAAATGTTCTCGCTGATCAATACAAATAACAACATCTGGAGGTGGTATAACAGGGGGAATAGGAGGAGGAGAATCCTCTACTTTCGCATCGCCTAAAGAAATTTCAATTTTCGGTGGTGGTGGTGGGGGATTCTCGGATTTGGCATTTCCAGAATCATGCACATCTTCAAGTAAAAGAATCGGCAACACAATAGGAGGTTCAATCTGAGGTGGATCATCATTTGGTGCATCAACAGGAACAACCATAACTGAAAACAGTGCGAAACATCGTCAGAAAATGAGTACAGTTTCTGCACTGGTGCTGTCCGGATTACAAAATCCGAAACACATGAATTCAATCCAGAATTTATTTTCCGTAATGCTCCAGTACAAATCATATAACGTGATCAAAAGGAAAGCTCCTAAAAAACGAACGAGGGAAGGTTTATATACACATTACCTTTGCATTTAGACGAAAATGATGATGTTAATCTCCCTTGATGACCAGATTGATGCTCCAAATCATATTTTTGCCCTAAATGGTGTGTTTATAGAGGTGTAAGGAGTGTCTGTAATAAAGGTAGTGAGCTTCAGCTAGGTTTTGGGAAAGTATATATAACTAAACCGTCCGGATTTCATTTTCCGGAAAACAACGACACTTTTTCCCGCTCAGTTCAAATACAGGGTGTTCGGATTTCATAATCCGGAAAACATATATATTGTCCGGATTATGAATTCTGAATCGTCTTGCACCCTGATGAAGTCTAAGTTTCAGAAAAGACATGGTGCAGTGTGATTTTCTAATCATTTCAGATTATGTAATCCTAACAGTGTCCGGATTATAAAATACGGACAAAGGGTATTTTGGTCAAAAACGCAGGGCGCGTGAGAAGGCAACAGGGTGGAAAAAGTAATACTCATGTTTTTTTGGTTTGGAGATGTTCGCTCCAAATTTTTATCGTTGTTCTTAGGGCATCTTCAATGAAGGTATTTATATCGGTTTCATATAAGGATGAATTCATTCCTTATTTTTTTATCAATTTTATAAAATGACATTTTTTCTCTTCTTAAGTTTTTTTTTTTTGTTTTCTATTTCAAAAATGTATTTATATGATACATGAACTTTTAGATAATGATTAAAGTTTAATCTTTTGCAATTATTACATAATATGATTACATTTTGTCTACGATTTTAATTTGGCCTATGTTGTTGGAAACATTGTTGGATGACAATGAAATTATAATACTGGATGAAATTTAAAACATTGTCGTAAACATGGCTGAAAATATGTTGTGTTTTAACTTTTTAACTTGATTTTAATGTAACTTCTTAAAAAAAAAACTTGATTTTAATATAGAAAAAAGAAAATTATATTGTCTCGAAGAAAACCGTACCAACTCAAACTGTGATTTGGTTTGATAAGATTTTATTTTAAAAGTCAATCGAACCAAATAAAATTACATATTTTTTTATCTTGTGGCTCAATGACTTACTCCCTCCGTCCCATATTATAAGCAAAAAAAAAAATCACACTTAATAAGAAAACTAAAACATAATAGTTTGTAACATAGTATTTTGTGTTATCTTTGAAATAAGTTTTATAGGAAGATGTAAAAACAATTTTCATTGGTAGTTGATTATAGAAAAATGAAAAGAGAGCAAATTAAATGCACTTTGCATTTAATTTTCCTTTGAAAAAGATAATTTTTTAAAAAAACATAATTAAATATAATAAAAGTTGGTCTTTTTTGCTTATAATTTGGGGCAAAGAAAAATGGCTTTTTTTCTTATAATTTGGGACGGAGGGAGTATAGCCTTAAACCGAACCAAAACACACTGCAAACTCCCCTACGGCATACACTACTAAAAAATTGACATTAAAAAAAAAGTTCAATGGTTTCCTTCATACCACAACCACTTAAACACAATCTCATTCGTAAGGACAATACTACGGTTCACAAAATTATCTTTACACAAAAGAGGTGCAAACATGCCCCTAACTTTAACCAACAAATTTATTGAATAGCATAAATAAATTTCAACCTATCAGTTACAGTTTTGACTATGTCGATAATAGAAGGTGGTGTAAAATAAGTATCCCCACACAACAGTATAAAGTTGACGGCTTACAACAAGTGACATATTTATTATTTTACTTATGGCATATACCATAAGTATCCCTCCCAGACATGATTGTATTATTTTCTGAAGAAATGAGCTAGTGAGCATCAGTTCTCCCGAGTCCAAATATCGCAAACATGAACTTACATGAAACAATACAAGTGGACAGTGATCCTGGAAACGGACTCTGCCCATGAAATTCATTAGACCCCGTTGAAACCTCGACTGCTCCAATTATATATAAATAATAACAAAGAATGAAATATGATAGCAATGTACAAAATCTTCAAATCCTTTCTGGCTTTGGCATTAATGCTGTCGAAGAGAACCCTTAGCGGATCTAAATTAAGAAATAGGGCTTATCTCCAGTTGCACTCAGAGAAGATTGATAGTGAAGGAAACATATGGGTGAGTATCCGCTTCACCTGCTAGGCCAGCCATTCCAGCACCTACCTCTTCATCGGTTTTCCAGTATGCACTGCACGTATTTATGGAAGGCACGATATTACCATGTAAGAATAGTCAATCAAATTAAGAGACAAAAATTACAAAAGCAAAGACAATTAAATATTGTCTGTATGTATCAAAACATGAGAGAAGCATGTTTTGGTAAAAGTATAATACAGGGGATGGAGTCTCAAATTGAGTTTTTGAGAAGAGTTAGCAAACATAAAGTTTCCGAACTGTTTTTCTAGCATCTCAACCAATTATTTTATTTAGAGAACCAAGAGAGTAGAAACGCTTTAAATTCCAACCATAACTTCTTATTTTCTAGAGTAAGTTCTGTATATTGGTCACAACAAAGAGACCAGTACAGTGTTTTGTGATTTGAATTTGAATAATAAAGAAGTATATATATTAAGCAACGCACGAACAAATTCATTTAACTTTCACTATTCTTTAATGTATGTAAAAGGTGCTAACATATAAAATAAAAAATTAGTTTAAATTAGCATTGTTCAACACCAAATATTTACATTCCTAACTGTCAAAATGTGAATCATGTTTGGAGTTTGAGCCTTGTAAAGAATTTCATGAAAGTCTCAGTTGAAGTACTATCAAATTTGGCAGTGACCAACTCTTCAAAAATAAAAAATTTAAAGGCTTTCTGAAACTTTGCATGTTTTCCTTTATATCCAGCAAAAACAAGTGAACAACCCTCCCCCTCAAAGGAAAAGATAATGTGGGAACTTAAATCCATCAGTTGATCAGGCTTAGTAGTGTCTAAGATTACTACAAGCCATATAATTTAAATGAGACAGCACAGAGATTAATTAGCTACTTGCCTGTTTGAGCTATCACTCAACCCTTCAAGGATTGAACGTACTTTCTTCTCGGCTTTTACAGATGGAGCTAAGACACATGCCTGGAATCAACAGAAGACCCGATAATGATCAGTGGTAAAAAAAAAAATATTGTTTGAGGGGAGGGGGAAGGTGATAAGACCGAACTTCTTGTCTAGAAGAGTAGAGTACCAAGAAAGACGGAGGCAATCCATATCTCAGAATGCTTTCAGAAAATAAGCGCACAGCACAAAAGTGCATCCAGGAGCTGAAAACCTTCAGAAAGTATAAAGTAAAAGTGGTCAGCGAGAAGAACCATGGCATTATAGGATAACACGTCAATCGTAAGCTAAGTCACTCCATAATGTCAGCCTCGGCCTGAGAGGCTAGTGAAAAACAGACGCATCAATATATAAGTACAGCTTGAAAATAGTCATTTAACTTGGCATACGTTTCTCATAACCACCTTGGTTTTTCTAATGCTATCTGAAAATTCAGTCTTAATAAATTTTCTGGTATTTCTACAAAATTAAATGAAATAATGAGCAAGTGCATAATACCTCTCCATAACTGGCATAGCACCATTGCAGCAGAGAACCCCTCAAACTTTCCTGATCTTGCATCAATTTATCCAACTCCTGCTTTCGGCCCTCATGTGTTTCTGGACTGTATTCAAAATCACGAATCTGAATACGAAGACAAAAAATTCCATTAAACACCTGTCACCAAATTATGAATTGATATTCGATACCAAAACACTCAGCATTATGTGTCTCACAAATTCCACTATACAGATATTACCAATATTAACAAATGGAAGACAATATGCAAAATTAATTAAAAGAAATACTTACTTGGAACCCTTTTTCACGTGCACTAGTTCTAAAATTGTCTGCCACACGATTGAAGAGTGTTACAGTATAAAGAGCGTATTCATTATCCTCATACAACTTCTTAGAAGATCTTGGGACCTAAAATATTTAACCTAATTAGAAGTGAAACAAGGAATAAAGCAATGAAAAACAAAAGCATACTTGGAATTATTCAAAGGTGTGAACAAACATTATTGGAATGTTTAGATGAATTACAGGGATTTTTTAATAATAACCCATTTACAATGACCACAAGGAAGTAGTATTCATATTTTCTAGTGAATATGATATATCTTACCACATAGCTAGTCAATGTTTCATAGCTTTCAAGCCAATCCTTCTGTGAATACTTGGAAACAATCGCAAGGAGGGTAGTTAAATGTTCTGAAGTTATAATGTCCTCTGGTTTTACCAAGTTAGAAAGATCACGAACTGCTAAGCTGAAATAGTAAAGCAGGTCAGCTAAGAAATAGAATACATTAAATTTGAAAACTACATAATTTGTAAAACATCTGCACCTTCCAGTTTGCTTTCGGTTTATAGCGTTGAGCTGACTTCTGATATTATTATACTCTGAAACACGAACCTGGCATGAAAGACAAATTTTCAATGCCCAAGTAGAAATATCAATCCACACAATGCAAAATAAGTAGGCACTACGGATGTTCTATGTAATATTTCTCAGAGAAAAAAAGTTCATTGGATTATTATGAAATAGATCAAAGTGCCATACTATATTACTATAAGACAAATAAATCTTATATCTTTTCATCAAAAAGTAAATAAATCTTATATTAATGAAGGGGGAAAAAGGACAAATAAATCTTATGTTGTCCATCACTCAATCATTGTGAAAAAGAGTTGCTACCTTCTGAGTTACATATGTTGAAAGCTCTTATAACTCTACAATTATTTGCCTCATCGGATTTTGGGATTTTATTTGCAGTATAACCAAGTGGACGTGGTCCAACAAATCAAGGCACAGCGATTTTTTAAAGGTAAATTTTATGACAGGCTGGCCCGCCAAGCCCACAGTCTGCAAAGGGCCGGGCTCAGATAGTACTTTTAGAGTCTATATTTAAACAGGGCTTTTAAGCTCAGTCCAATAAACCCAAAGTCTATTCCGGCTGACCCTAAAATAAATGGGTCGGGTAGCCTGTTTTGACAGCTTTAGAGCTAGGGGATTGAACGGTTGGGATTAAAAACATGATTCACTCATTTTTTTCCCAACAAGAGAGGATCCACTCCCCCCTTAGATCAATAAAGTATGTTATTTTATATCATCAAGGGAACAATTTTATTCTTAAATCTTATAATTTCAACCTTTCTAGCGAAATCATGTACCTTTCTTATCACCTCTAAATCCAGATAATCCATATGCTTTATTATTTTTTTCATCTCCACCCGTCCGTTTCTAAACGTTTTATTTTGCGTTAAAATTCCAAGATAGTCTGCCTGTTAGTTAAGTACTCCCTCAGTTCATTTAAAAGCACCCCTTCCGCGAGTGTGAAAGGGTGCTTATAAAAAGGGACGGAGGAAGTATTAGCTATCAAATTTCAATATCCAAAACTTCTTAAAGTTTAAGATATTGCTTTAAGATAGCAGCATGATACTATTATATTTGCAGTGTATCTCATTCATGGCTAGGATGGATGGCAGTAAATTCCTATGTACCTTCAGGAACTAAAATGAAATTCTTTTATATACGAGAGACCGAGCTGAAGCCAACATTGCCGATGAGGACCAAACAGCATGAAGTAAAATTCATAGGACAAATCATCCCAGACATTGGGGACAACAAGAAAATTGTCCATATCTTCTACATTATTTTCTCAACAACTTCTACCCCATCTTGGACAAACCAAGGTCCTCATACCAAAAATTACCCAAAATAGAATCGTATGTAACTAAGGGGGAGCCTTGGCGCACGGTAAAATTGTTGTCACGTGACTGAAAGGTCATGGGTTCAAGTCCTAGGAATAGCCTCTTGTGTAAAAACAGGGTAAGGCTGCGTACAATACACCAACAAATGATGGGACCCCTTCCCAGACCCTGCGCGGGAGCTTTAATGAGAATAATGTCTACCCATCTTTGACTCTGAAGGTAAAGTAGAGAGAGAAAGGTGAATCCTTCACCATAGGTGTGAATTGGCAGGTGGTCTGATCTTATTCTTTTTCTCGGCCTTGGGAGATAAGCTTATAGCTAAAAAACTATCCCTAGAGCGAGTTGTGCAATAAACTGATCTCAGTTAACAGTTCAATAGTGGCATCACCGAAAAGGTTACCTGAAGCACATGGATCAAAGTAGGAAAACTTGGTATATATTTATCAACCAAACACAGAGTTCATAGATTCAATACTCTGCTCGCTAGGATTTGGATCTCTAAAGCATAAGGGTAACATTAGAAGGAAATATTTGATGGCAAAGCGGACTCTAACAAATCAATAGTTTATGACAAACAGGGATATATTTTATTATTATAACGAACACTAAATTTTATATCAATGTTTGAGATCCTCAATTAGTCCCTCTTTAAGAGAATATGTAATCTGCGATCCTCTTCACTTTAGAAAAGCCAAGATTGTTCCCCTCTGGCATCAATTTATGAATTAACCATGTAATGATACTAATTACAAACCCAAAATTAAAAAGACCAAGCTCCACAAACTGATGTATCAGCTCTATATAGCACATAATTACAAATATAAATATTAGCTGGCCACATTGGAAGCATTTGCACTCACTGAGATTGCAATCTTTCTCATTATTATATATTAGTTGGCCGACATATGCCACATATGGGTACTTCAACTCAAATATAAATAAGGTAAAAAATTAAGAAGCAGACAATCAATTGGGAAAGTAGAAAACCCGTAAACAAACAGGACCAAAATATGCTATCTAAGAAAACACTGAAGTTGTTCCGCAGACCATTCATATATGAAATATCATAAAATTAGTGCCCCGCTAGTATTTGGTATATAAATGCTGTGTCCCGGAACTAAATATTTTGCAGAAGACACACTGTTGAATCAGATATAAATTGGTAGCAATTAAAAAACTCAATGAACCAAAAGAATGCAAAGACTTAAAGCAGTTAGCCATACAAAAGGCAAGAAAGTTACAATAACTAACTAGCTGCTATCTTCACTAGTTGTCAAATTATGGATCGCGGAAAATAGCGGTTTGTTCAAACCCCAATCTTTTGTTTTTCTTTTTTCATAAATGAATTTGCACACTTAATTAAAAAAAACTACGCAACAGTGCTATAGCGCCATCATATCCACTATTTTGTACTAAATAACATATTGCAGAACAATAGTGATTTCTTCAAATTCCGCTATGCAATAGCACTATAGCTGCTATTCAACAACACTAATAGTATAAATAAGGGAATGAATGACAAATGCATATAATGTTATTATTACTAACTACCCATCACATCCATGAAATCAAACATATAGATCGAAACGAACTAGTACTAAAGAATGTGAAGAAAATGAAAACCTTGAGATCATCCTCAATCTTAGCAACTTGACTATGAATTCCATCAACAATCTCCTTCAAAGGCGACATAGTCGGATACTTAGCATCATCCCAAACAAATCTAGATCCATTACAAACAAGGAAACATCAGCACAAACAAAAACACAAATATCAATAGATCAAAGGTGAAAAGAGAGAAAACAAAACCTAGTCAAGTATGAATCAACAGGAACTCCATCAACGGTGAGACCAGCAGTGTTAACACCGGAAACTCGCTCAAGTTCTTCAATCTGACGCCTGATCTTGCTCGAAACACCTTCCATGAAAGCATTAGACTGCATAAAAATATTCATAGATCAAATCAAAAACAATTACGCGATTGAAATTATAAGAGATCGTGAAATTGAGAGAGGAAAGAGGATAATCGGAAAATCAACCTTGGTGAGATCATCGCTGAGGGAGAGGAGAGAATCTAAGGTTCCAACGCGGAGATTAGGAATGTTGAACTGTGAAGAAGAAGATCGATGGATTAATTAGATTAGAGTAATGAAGCGCGATGGTTAGTTAAATAGATGATTAGTGAGGGAGTTAGATTACTCTGTAGAGAGGAGTATCGAAGGAATGCTTAGAGATGTTTTGCTGCAATTGGTTCCAAATCGAAGAAGAAGAAGAAGAGTTGTTGTTCTGGACGGGGAGAGACACCACCCAGTACCTGTTTGCCATTTTATTTTTTACGAGTGTTGTGTTTCTGATTCTGATTATTATCACTGCATCTCAATGCCCAACTTCGTCGTATATACACATTTTATTATTACCAATTATCCATTCTAAAATAATTACAAAAATAATGCCAATTCAAGAAAATAGTTTTAATTATTGGGTTTAATGTTTATTTGTTTTGTCAAGTAGAAATCAAAGGAGGAACATGGTGAACCACGATCTCTTCCGTCCAAATTAAATTATATAGATCAGGTTTTGCACGTTGTTTTTTATCTCAGCCGTTCATCTCAGATCAAACGGTTGAGATTGAAAATTGTGTGTTTTTAGTTAAACAATCTCAATATCAAATTATTATCGGATGACTGTCATTACCCTACTGTAACAGCAGGGAATCCTATTAAGGATTCCCCAAATTATACATCTTTTTGGCCATACGTATTTTTTGAACATACGTGTTAAGAAATATAATTAATTTTGCATGAGAAAGATATAGTATAAGTTGTTTTACAAAATTGTCTTTGATAAATGATATGAGAAAGATAAGTTAAAGAATTCAAAGAAGATAAAGTAATAAATAATTAAGGGTATAGTAGAAAATGTAACATTAATGTTTCATTAGTATTATAATTAGTATTATAAAACGATTTATAATTATGACATTTTTTTTCTAAACCGACTTACAATTTGGGACGAAATTAAGATTATCGACATTATTGAGTTCAATTTTAATATTATGGATTTTTTTTACAACTTGGATACCCGTCAATAAAAGAAAGTATATTTGTGGAGAAAAAAAAGTTGGTTATAGTTAGTTGAGTTGACACAAGACAATAACATGGGTAACTTTTTTTTTGGTAGATAGAAGAGATGATAAAATCATCATAAACTCACACGTACAAAATGGAGGTATCGGGGTTAGAACCCCGGTCATGACGTTCGGCCTAACAATCTTGGTATTTTTGTCAGTTGAGTTAAGACTTATGAGACATAACATGAGCAGCTTTACCATTTTTAATTGATGGGTAATGTAATTGTCACCGTACAAGAAATTAATGATTCTCCCTAAAAAAATAATTCTTTTTTCCTTCATTTTCTCTCATTTTCTATATGATATCTCGAGCTTGAATTCAATTGTAACCACAACTTATAAAGGTGATTTAAATCAAACGCATAATGACCAAACTCTTGTTCTTTCGTCATTTTCGAACAATATCTTTAAGACTTTTGCTCAACAGATCATTCTCAAACTAAAAATTTCTTCATGGAAGCAATAGGTTGAAGGAATAATTCGCACTCATAAACTCCATGAGTGGTGAATCTAATGATCATAACATGTTATCTTAATGAGATTATCACGAAAGGTGAAAAATCAATTGTCGGATACCTTTCACGAATTAAAACATTGCAGACATCCTTGAATCTATTGGCAACTCAAGCTCACATTACGATAAGCTTGAATCTATTCTAGTCGCATTTCATGTCATCGAAGAAAAGTTGATACTTCTTTCACATGAATCAAAATTGGAAAAGATGAATACATATTCTCTACTAAGCCTTTCTTTAGTGTTTTTCAAGCATAAGAAATTGAGGCAAGTTCGCCCCGTCGTCAAATTTCGAGCAGTCACAACAATTCTCTAATAATAATAGTGGTCGCGACGATTGTAATAGACCTAATCATGGTGGTGATGATCACTTTTGAGGTCGCTACAAGGTCCAATTCTAAATTGGTTAAAAAACTAGACATAATGCAAGCACCTCTTATCATGCATGGCCACTCAATCACAAGCAACAGGGGTGTTAAAAAAAACTATAAAACCAAATTGAACTGCAAGTAGTAGTTTGCTAATTGAACAATCGATTTAGTTCAGTTCATAATTTATTAGTGTGGTTTGGTTCGGTTTAATGGTTTAGTTCAGTTTTTTGTTTTTAAAAATACTCCTAATATTTGATTTGGTTAAATTTTTAATTTTTTTCCAATATTAGTTATAAGATGATGATAATAACAATTTGAAACAATTTAGTTAAAAGAAAATAACAATTCAATTCAAAAATATATTTTATTCGAAGAAAAAAGAGAGTTATGATTCGATTTGAAACCATAAATCCAACATACCAAACCATTGCAATAGTTCGGTTCCTTTCCGAATACATCCTTTAATAGTTCGGTTCAGTTTTTACGAACGGTGGAAACAATTCTCATATTTAAAAGTCAATTTACTAAGGACAACAAGATCATCTCAGAAAAGTTGAAGGTGATTTTAGAAACAACGATGACCAAATAAAAAACATGCATGAAGATTCGCTCCTTTAAAATAAGAATACATTAAGAGCATAGTCAATTGATTCCCGTTTAATCAAGGTGGTGGATTGTCTCATGCCTTAGCTGATTGGATAGATGAGCAGTTGATAAACGTGTATGGAGACTCATAATTTCCCTCAAACGATAGACATGGTAGACAATTGGTCGATTGATTGAGAAATCAACTAGTTGGTACAAAAGCTTTTTTTTTTATTTTTTATGTAACTTAGCAAACTAAAAAATTTCCCAATCTTACATGATGTTAACATGTGTACATGTTGTAAGTACTCCATCCGGAGTTAAATACAAGAAAAATACTTCTCCTTTAAAAGTGATTAAAAAATATCAAAAAAACATCTGTCTATTTAGATTTTTTGTTTTTGCTTATATACATTTCATTCCAAATGGACCAAGTGGCAAACCATGTTAGTGGCAAAAGCATTATAGTTCAACTTTATAAAATGTGCATAAGTTGTAAAAACATACAAAGTTAAAATAATAAAAATAAACATATATACGGTGTCGAATATAGTGTATATATTTTGATGTTAAATTAACCCCACTGATTTACGTATGTATTTCCCTTCTCACTTTTTATTTTATCATTTACCACTTCGAGCAAACTAAGTTTCTGTATTAGAATTCTACACTAGACGTTGTCAAAGATGGTTTAGCAATAATGTACTCTTGCTAATATCTACTGAAACATTCAAGATAATTTATGTAGATGTTATCCACCAAAAATTATAAACAATACATCGTAGAGCAGTCCCAACTTTGTTCAAGAGAGAGGAACACAAAAACATGTCCACTGACTACTCTTTTATTCTACACAATTCCTCCCATTGTCATGACAACCACAAAAAGAACAAAAAACACACTTTCATTTTTCTCAGTACCAAAATGGAGGAACCCACCTTCCTAGTAACCATGTTAGTGCCCTTCATATGTAGAAATGACCTCAATAGAAGTCATCAAGTGACAGATTCTCAACAGAGCCAAATGTTTCAACTGATCCAATTCTTGAGTAATTGGTCATTGATCCACCCAAAAAATCAAGTGGTGAGTCATTTGAGATGGTTGTGTCATATATAAATGACATGCTTGTATCATTCATTGCAGGATAGGCTACATCAAAGCAACTTTTGTTCACCTCATAATCATCAACAAAGATATGATTGATTGTATCATTAGCTTCTTCCATATACTCATCTTGATCACAAGCTTTCTTTGCCTGAATTACCTGTAGTAATGCATATGACAGGGAAAAAAAAATACATGTTTAAGAAAGAGCTTAATGAAATGTTAGAATTGAAAAAGAGTTAGTTCTCCTTAGTTTTCTTGTTAAGCACATACATAATTGTGATTGTGATTATCTTGGTAAACCATAATGGAGTCTCCAAAGCGTAGACCATGTGTGCTAACAAAGTCTCCTGAAAATATTTAACAAACTAATATTTTTTTAAGCAAAGTTTAACTCTTAAATGGAATTAGAGAAGTATTTTAAGTTAATTCAACATACCAGTGTTTTCAAGTACATACATCCGACTGTTATTGTTAGGCCAAAACCTGCAGTATTGAAATAGAAATATAATCACCTATAAATATAAATTGCTAGTACAAGTCAACTGAAAATAATCTAAAAGTTTCTCAAGGTATCGCAGTCATTAGATAAAGATCAAATGACTCGTATTATGAATTCGCCCAAATTGACTTTAAAATACAATTTCAAATGAGTCAACCATTCTTTATCTAATGGCTAAGATCTGCGACCGTGTAAGTGTGTGACTGTACTTGGAATCTAGTTCCAAATGTAATTGCATTAGATTTCATTCTGATTTTATTTTGTTGTTATGAGAATTAACCAACAATGTATGCACATAGCAGACCTGTACTTGAAACTCCATACATGAAGACCATCTATATCATCCATGCTGAGAAGAATTCCTTCCTTTGACTCAAGGACTGGAAGGAAAGCCTCTGCTGCTTTCTGCAAGTTATAATAAATTTATTATATTATAAGGTTATGATGGTTTTAAAATTTAGTTAATTGAGACTATTTTACAGATAATGCTACAGAGAAATTAAGTCTATAAGCAAAGGTCAAACCTTAGGCAACACCATTCTCCTAAGGGAGCTAACATCACTGTTCTTCAACTCCTTTTGAAAAAGGAATCTCAACCTCCTATGATCGATTTCCTAAAAACAGAATGAAAATTGTCAAGGCCATTTATGGTATTAACTAATTTAATGTAAAAAAACAACATTGAACAAAAGCATTATAGTAAATGCTGCAAAAAGTTGGGACAAATTAGTAGTATAAAATATGTTAAAGATACTACAAATTTTAGTGTAACTAAAAACATCAACAGTAACACCATATTATATTTATATCCAACATAAGAGCATCAAAGAGTAACAATGGTAAAGAGGCAGAGTGTCTAAAGCATTGTCTAGCATGCCTTATGGCTATCTTGAAATACACAAATTCCCACACCGCCAAAGATTTAGGGAACCAAAAGTAGGACTTTTCAGCTTCCAACGACTACACATTGACTAAGATAAAGACAATCTATAGTCAATAGTTCTTGTGATCACTCAATCGAGTCGATCTAAGTTATTGGATAGAGACCAGATGACTCACGTGACTTTTGCAATTTGGGAATTTAGAAGGACAGTTGTCCGATCTCTATAAACGGTCGAGATCACATCTTGAAGTGACCGTTGACCCATAAAATCAACTTTCATAACTCAATGAGTAACGTATACATGATATAGTCAAAGTGAACGTTGACCAATAAAACCAACTTCCGAAAAGAGTAACGTATACATGATATCGTTGACCTATAAAATCGACTTCCGAAATGAGTAGCGTATACGTGATAACGTTGACCCATAAAATCTTCTGAAATGAGTAGCGTATACATGATACCGCTGACCCATAAAACAGACTTCCGAAATAAGTAACGTATGCACAATATAGTTAAACTAAAAAGACAAGGTCACCAAATTCTATAAGCACTACTTCTACATATGCTTCGTACAAACACCGATTAATAGTATTAATTAACATTATTATCAAATTAAATCTACATATATATAAACTTTACTATGAATGAATAAAAATTATTTTGGCCATTGCCCGTGGATCCACGAGGCAAACTCCGTACAGACATAGATTCTGCCTCTTCTAGCAAAGAGATAAAAGCCTCTTCCTTTTTCCATTTTTATACATATTATTACTTGGATGCACAGTTTTCTGACACAATGCTATACTAGTACAAGACATACACAAGTTTGAAAATCAAAATGTTTTGACTTGTGTCTAACAACTTCCTTTACTGCACATACATCCACTTCCCTTTTATTTAAATATTGTATTTTTTTAACTAGATTGTTCTATTTAGTTTTATCTTCATTTTCTTGTGTGTGGTGTGTATAAATCAGTCTAGGTCTGAAAATACAACAATGTTAAATCATTTTAGGAAGAACTTCGTCAACCATTGCAGTCTGACCTAATTCAAGAGATTAGTCTTTGGTTCTGCAATTTGATTGCAAAAGATATTCAATTCGCAAAAAAAAAAAAACTTTTTGGCACAAATCCTATTGATCTATTTGCATACAACTCTACTCCATTAAGATCAAACTACTAAGTATTGAATTTGTTCAAACAAGCATTTCTCAACGTGTATTAAAAATCTATACATTTAACATGGGAAAAGATTGTTGTGAAAAAACATATATTAAAATATGTGTGAGAATCACGAGAGAAAGAAACACAAGTTTTTGCAAATCCAACTAGGACAGATAATAAAAAACACAGATCTAAAATATTTGAATATTAAAAAAAAAATGAAGAGAAAAAAAACTCACACGTGCGGGAGGGAGAGAATGAAAAAGAGGTGGAATTGGAGAGATTGGCACGTGCGAGGTAGTAGTAGTAGAAGAAGGAAGATTTTTGAGATGAATAGTGATGGTTGAAGATGAAGATCTTCTTTGCCTAGCCATCCTTTTCTTCCTATGAACAGTTCCAAATGCAGCAGCAACAAAACCATGATCATGATGGATCCGTTGACCCGACCCGTTAATCTTGCTGTTGTTGTCTCCTTTCACGTTGACAAACCCTAGCTCATCTTCAACACCTGCCATGAAACCACACGCCTCGGTTTTCTGAACCACAACTTTCTTCTTACCTTCTCCCTCATCCATCATCATTGCTATCTATCTATTTTCTCTTTCTCTCTCTTTTTCTGAGTGTCTGTGCAGATACTAATATGAAAGAAATGAACGACGCTCGGCAATCACGAAATGGGTTTTGGGTTTGGTGTTAATAAAACAGATCAATGGTGTAACTAGTTGAGTGGAAGAAGTGAAAGTTGAGTAGTGGATGGATGATTCTGTTTTTTGTTCTATTTTTAGCAACAACAAGGATTTTTGTGAAAACAGTGAATCATTTTTATGACATTTGTGCAATCTGTATTCAATCCTCTCCCTTTACTTTTACCATGATGATATATTTTTCATGACAAGTTCTTAGCTGTAAATGGGTTATGGGTAATGGGTAAGTTAAGTTATTAGTCTCTCAACTATAGTACATACATACATATACTTGTGAATATGAACCAAATGTTATGACCGGATTCATTGGTTGTTTTAATTTTGTTTTGGCTTTTTCTTTGAATAATGATAATGTAGCTTAATTGCTAGGTATAGTTAGTGATGTGTATGAGTATGAATGTGGCTGTATGTGAATGGGGAGTGAGTAAACCAGAGTTAAGTTTAATTGCATAGGGGTTAGTGTGGTGGTGATGGTGGTGGTTAGAGAATGACCAAACAATGAGTGACGGATGTATATTCAACAAAGACGAAATATGTTGCTTCATTTTTGTATACAGGTGTTGCTAAAGTTCTGTAACTTGCACCAGAATTCAATAGCCTTGTTTTAATTTCCATTTCTATTTCTACTAGTGGAGCTGTGAATCTTGCTTTCTTTCATCTTACTATACTACATTATTATTCAAATTAACCATAGGAGTAATAATTTGAAATTGAAAGTTGAAAACTGGGGGAGACCTAAACTAGACAAATTAAAACAGGTAATAATATAGTTTTGGAGATTGATTGATATTGATATTACTATAGAGTGAGATGAGAGTGTTATTTTTGCATGTTATGTATATATATTTGATTGCCACGTCAGGTGTTAAGTGAGCACATGGTGATTTGATTTGAATCGTGTGAGATTTTGATATGATAAGAGACTATGGGCCACGTGATTGTTTTCTTCCTCTGAGAGGAGGGGAGGGAGCAGAGTAGCATTATAATTGCTGGTTTTGATTTTAGTTTATTTTATTGAATATTGATTTTTGATTTATACAGTTGGTTGATTTCTGAAGTCATATGTGGATTCCCAAACTTTCTTGCTTCTCCACCTGGATAACATGCACAGGGGCTTTTTACTTGTCAATTAATGACATTGATCATATTAACTCCAACTAGTTGCGCAAAGTCTGCTCCTTCAATCAAGTAGTGTAGTAACATTTGGTCAAAAAATAAATAAAAACAACTAGAGTAGTATTCCCTCTCCCTCCTACTCTGATTATACAATCAAAACAACCAAGTTTTAATTAAAAAATTATCTAATTATTATTTATTAAATGTAACAACTTATTTCTAAGATAAAAAATTTATTTATGAAATCCTCAACTAATGTCTTTGGGCTAATTAAAGAGAAAAAAGTGGGCTAAAATAATAAAAGAGAAAAAAATTATGAATTCCTCAAATAATAAGAGAGAGGAATAAAAGTTAATAGATAAAAGTGGGCTTTATTGTCAATTTACTATTAAACAATAAAAAAAAAGCAATGTATTATCTATCTAGATTATATTACATTTCACATACATTAATTATTCAGTGAATCCAAATAAATAATATTTGCTTATAAATGTGACTGAAGAGAATGAATTTTCAAAATTTTATTATCGACTTACTTATATCAGCACATAAAAATTTACTTCCACAGATATAAACAGATAAAATTCACAACGAGCACAACGCATATATTTAATGGAATTTTGCATACAAAAGAAAAATATATATTCAATAGAACATTATTTTAATTTGTCCTCGTGACCATAACTGAGTTATTAAGGATAATGCATTGCAATATGCCAATATGCAAGGGTCGGGGTTCAAACTCAGGATTCTCCACTTATTTAACTTAAAATGGTGAAATTTTAGTCATTATATTATTTGATCGAAAAGAAATATTATTTTAATGTTGATAGTTTTCATTTAATATCTTTGAATATTTCAAGATTTTACCAATGTAATTGTTATATATATATATATGTTAATAGTAAAAGGTATGTTAACTTTTATTTCATTTTTTTTATTACTCAAAAAAATCTTTATTTTTTAATTTAATTTGAAATGGATGGAGTATATTTTTTAAAGAAGTTAAAAATTAAACTATATTAATCAACACGCCATGTCCTCCTAGCACAAGATCTGCAAAGAAAAAATAAGGCAAGAGTTTACACAATTACAACAATAACCAGTGTCTAAAAAGAAACAGAAAAACATTCCAAGTAAATGCTCTAAAACACATAAGAGGATTAAGCCTTGAAAAATGATAGTCGAAACTGAACCTAGAATATTCAAATTTCAACCACAAAAAAGACTAAGCTTAATTTTGTCAAGTAAATGTTGTTGAGTTTGCTCTTTTTGCTGAAAAGTCTATTGTTTATTTCCTTTCAAATTACCCAAATGCAAGAAAGCCATAATAGATACAAAATTGAGCGAAAATACTTTGAAGCTCCACGAAGATGACAAAATTGAAGAAAATGGTCTAAAAGACACGCTGGATGAATTGTGCCAATACCTATCCATTGCGAAACCAAAATTCAAACTGTACCAAAAAAATCACAACGGGTAAACAGATGATCCACATCCTCGTAAGAACCACACCCTCCCACACAAAGTTGTGCATTGTTTTGAAGCACACTTTGTCTGATTATGTTGTCTTTCGTAGGAAGGCGATTCCAAAGCAACCTCCAATCAAAGAGACTTACTTTCAAATGAACCGTCTTATGCTAAATCATGTCAGTAGTAGCATAAATGATTTTGTTCTTCAACTTGGACAAGTAAATTATAAGCATAACCTTACTATACATTTATGTGATGGATGAAGATGTAATTACTACCTACCTTCCTCACCGTCTTGTAAAGCAACAAAATTCAACAAATCACAACACTTTCCCCCCACCTGCGATTTCTCCCATGTTGATAGCCTCCTACACCAATGTCACGATGCCCCTCCCTTTCCCATCCTAACAAAAACAATTCGACCACCATCAACATTTTATTCTCAATCAACTCAAACAATCGTCTAAACATGTCCTTCAAATTAAGGTTCTCCCTCCAACCATGGATCCCACTAAAATAAAGTGGTTAATTTGTCTCTGACATCACACCCTTTGTTATCTTTAAACCAGCCCAGACACCCTCACCAGTACTAGTAAGATTTTTCTACCAAACTGAACCTAATCTCCCTACATCACCAATTTGACTCCCTTCCTCCCTGTAACGAGCCTTCAACAACCTATATCATAACCAACGCCGTTTCTTCTTCAACCTCCAACATCATTTATCAAGTAAAGATGAATTAAACCCTTTAATTTTCCTTACATTAATATTGGGTACATTACCCTCAAATGATTATACTCCACCATACATTTATGAAAATAATTGATATATTTGTCCTTTGCTATAAACATATTGGACAAATTCAAACATATTATTTACTCAATACAAAAACAAACAAAAAAACATATTAAAAAGCTAGTAGGATCGGGTTTGTACCCAAAAAAATAAAAGGTAGCCCATTGAGGTGCGGACTCAAAATTGAAAAAATTGGAGTTCTGATACTGTCAAAATCGGTGGCCGAATTGGATAGCTCGGTGGTCGATTTTGTTCTGGTTTTTTCCAGCTTTCTATGCGACATTTTTCGATGGCCAAATGGAGTGGTGGCCGAATTTGACAGACAAAAATAAAACAGAATCATATATTGGGCCCAGATTTGTTCCATTTTTATGAGGGATACTTTTACTATAAACATAAACTTTGTATCAGAGTAAACCTTGAGATAGAGGGGGTTGAAACAAGGGTTTAGAAGTCAACAAGAAAACTAGGTAACACTAGGGTTGGGGTTGATTCACCTTGGGAAACACTATTAGGATTGAGTCTTTTGGTCATGGAAAAAGATTGGGACTTTGGGTAGAATTAGGCGGGAGACTTATTCTTGTAACCTATTGATATCTCTTTTCTAAAGTTACCCATCATTATAGTGGAACGGAGGACCGCTCTCTCCCCCAGACTAGATAAGTTTTGGACCGAACTGGGTAAACAGATTTCGTATGTTCTCTCTTTCTTTCTCTTGTTGTTTTCTATTTTTGTTTGTGTTTATAACTTTCATACACTTTGTTTTGGTTGCTTGATTATTACTTGCTCCACATATCAAGTATTTATTGGTGTGAATTTCATTGAATTCACAACAATCAATATGAGAATTGGGTTAAACAAATGGACCCAATCTTCTATAATGTGCTGAATTAATGTTCAAATTTTAACCGGAAGTTGAACTATGCTAACAATTGAGCATGCTCATTTAAAAGGTTGGAATAACATGTGGTTAGAGAGTGATTTCAACTTTGGTGGTGTAGGAATTCAAAGCCCTTAGAATTTGAGGAATCGTTTGTGCAATTGCTTGCTTTTGAATGAAGCAATGAATTTCAAAATTTCTCATATTTATAGAGAGGACTATTTGTGTTGACTAGTTTGCCAATCATGCTTTTGTTAAAATGGAAAGAAAAAAAAAATTGCTCATTATGCTCATATATTAATCATTTGATCTGTTGGAGTCATCTTTCTTGCATTTGAGAGGTTTTTTTTATTACTGAATTAACATAATGCTTGCATATATGACATAGTGTGTGGATGATATAGTTGTGAATAACGTAGGGATTGCATGATTATATGTTGATTGATGTGAGTATGAGAGAGAAAGTTGTCTCAAAGTTGTCATAAAATGGTTGTACATATATCATTTCTCTTTTTTTTAAGGGCGTAGATTCATTTATCAAAAAGATCGAAAATCAAAAGATTGGGAAGACAAACCTAACCTAGTGAATACAAGCTCTGTGTTCTCTAGCCATTGTCTGTGACTTCGAGTGCATAGGTTCAGACCCATTGCATCAATTTTTAAACGTTGGAGTTGGAGAGCACATTGAATTTACACCAAAGATCTGACAAAATTTGCTTCCATAGGAGTGATTATTGCCACAACAACACATTATTCTTCTCTTACTTTCCAACATTACTAAAAAAATGATATATCTATATTTCATTTCATATAATTTCAACATTTGCATCATACACTTCTAATTCAAAAGCTAACTTGCCTGTATTCTGTTTCTAGTTTTATTTCTTTCACAACTGTCATAAGCTTGCTTAGTCCTTAAGAAAAGCAAGAAGCTTGAAACCAATCCAACAATTGAAATGCAACTCCACCATATAAATGTTTGCATATAGCATTTCCTTCCCATACACATTGACATCTCACGCAGCCATATTGAATCTCTTCTGCTTGTGGCATTTGAGTCATAAACCAATGCTGCAAGAAGGCCATAAAGACATGAACCTAAAGGAATGTTTGTGATGAGGATATTGTGGTTCATACCAACACTGTTTGGACCAAATAGTTCTGATGTAATAGAAACTGCGGCGGAAAATACAAAGCCAGAACTTAATCCAATTAAGCTTGTGCCTAATTGTAATGCTGTTTTAGTGCCAGATATGGCTAGTAAAATGAAGGCAATTGGTGTTGGTATCAAGGCTGCTGCAAACCATCCAGTTCTTGCAAAGTGTATCTTGCTGCATTTGTCATACAATATTAGAGGATTAGTTATTGAGTAGGTGGAAAAATAATCATAGTTTTTTTTTGCTATAGTTTTTGAAGAATCATATTCAATAGTTAATAGACATTTAACTAGATTCAAGGGTGATTTCATAATTGTGAGAAGAGATAATTTGATAGATACCACTCAGTCACTCACCCATTAAAGAATCAATAAGCTTGCCATTCATTTAGTTATGAAAATACTATTTCAAAGGACCTAGGGATGTATGGCCTCCTTTATTGGGTTGACAGAATTGTTTGGATTGACTTATTTGAGCTTATTTACTAGCATAGGCTCCATTGAAACTGTTTTGAAGAAGTTATAGAAACAACATACATTTTCATCTTATTTCCATAAGCTCTCAAAGATAGCTTATAAAAACAACTTATAACTTCTTTTTTTTTTGAGGGAAAAAAAACAACTTATAACTTAACATGACAATTGTTTGACTTATATATCTGTTGATATATAAATAACTTATACATAAGCGCTTACATGATAAGCGCCAATGCTATAAGCACTTAGGGTTGCACCGCAGTAGGCCTGTATGCGATCAAATATGTACAGGGGTACTTTCAAGTGAGAGGTCCTTAGTGAAAAACAATACCACTACTAAAAAAAGGTTGTGATTTCATCATTTTCTTATTGTTAATGCACATAACCACATTATATTGTACTATATATTTATTTGTTTTATACTACATACATGTGAAATTTATCTTTTTCTCTAGTCATATACATTATGGTTTTGAGGCCCTCTTCTGAAAAATTCTGGCTATGTCGCTGATTCAATGGATGAGTGATCCCCACCACATGATATTTTCCAACAACCAACAGAATTATCCTTGAATCTTGTCAAATTCTATGAAAATTCAGCCTTAATTTTTCTAGTTATGCAACACTATTCCATGTAATTATACTTTTTTTAGGAACATATAAATTATCATTGAACCTACAAAGATCTCTAATACACATACCTGCTGAATAAATCGGGTGCAGCTGCAAGAAGGCGACCAAAAAAGGAACATGTAGAATAAAGTGTAACAAGAGAACTTGTCAGAGAACCATGTCCAAGTGATTGAGAAATTTGGCCCAAGTTATTACTATAAACCAATCCAATTGTTCCTCCACAAAAATATGCAATGTAATATAACCAAAAATCCCACCTACGAATCAACATCTTAGTTGTATGCTCTTCACCAAGAATTGTAAGTTTCTCCTTTTCTAACACACTAGCAAAACAAAAACTCTTCTCTATCATCATGCTTTGTACACTTCCATTATTCATTGCATCATTATCCTCCATACTTATTAGTTCTTTGTGAAGCTCATGTTCATCACTATTGTCAACACGAGTGAAACTTGTAGGGAGGGTGAAACAAGACCATTCTCTTGAATAAACAATGTATGGCAAGAATAAAAGCATTGCCAGGAGAAAAACCGCACCGACAAGGATAGCACGAGCTACGGTTGGGGACGATGAGAGGGAATATAGGAAGAGGAGGTAGATGCCTGTAACAAGGGCAAGGATGTTGAGGCAAAGGAAAACTAAGGAATCACGGTCGCGACAACGAAGGGTGTCGGCGGAATTTTGCCGAGGCTGTGGTTGGTAAAGAATTGGAGTGAGTACTAATAAGGAAATGAGGAGAGGAACAAGAGCATTGAGCAAGAGATAGAGAGTGTCATTGTTTGAGTTTATTGCATTGGTAATGAGAGTAAATAAAGCTGCACTTACACCATTGAAACTAACACTCAAAGATAATGCAAGTGAACGGTTAGTTGTGAAATTTTTTATGCATAATACATAACAGACGGTGTTGAACCAGCAGATGCTACACCCTGCAATTAAGCACAGAAAAAATACCTGCAGTATAATACAAGAATATTGTTTTGTTAATATATAAATCAGTTTTTGAGCTTTTGCTAAACAATCTTGACAAACTAACAATGAATATTTCTTAATATAACCATTCTTATGTATCTCTATCCCTTATTATTACAAGTACTATTTGTCAATTTAACTCATTAAAAAGATTTTGTTTTTACCGGTAAACATAGCTTAGTTGGTATGAAGTATGAACATTAAAATACGTAAGGATTGAAGTTTAAACCTAAAATTTCTCATTTATTCACTTTAAACACTAAAATTTTGACTACTAGACTACATGACAAAAAGTCCCAAATCATTTAATCTAATTTTAAATTAGACAAGAGGTACACGTAAGGGACAGGAAAGGAAAGAGGTAAGTGTATGATAAATGGCCAAATTAATCTGTTACATCCGTAACATAATGGAAAATTGTGTATTTTTGTAATAAAATGTGTGAAAAGGATAATGATGTACACAAAATAAAACTTAAATGACTTATATAGAACAACTTAAAATCTAATTTAGTATGATTAAACAACTTGAAGCATTATCTTTAAGCATTAGTTTCAATAATTTTTTATAGGAAGACTAATTTAGTTGTACACCAAATACGGGTAGTATTTGGGTAATATTGAGGTGCCAATGTCATGTGTGACATTGGTCAACCAAAATGTCATAAGTATACGGAAAAATAAAAAATCTTTATGTGAGAGAGAAGAAAATCACTTATAACATTGTGGTTGGTGTGACATTAACACACCAATGTCACCCAAGTGCTACCCACATGATACAACTTAAATGACTTATTATTATTGGAGCAAGTAAAGCTAGCACAAAGATTATCATACGTTAGTTTAGGCAAATAATATGAAAAAAGGAAATCAAAACTTTCTTTAGGTGCAAGTGTATATCCCACCCACTCCACCCACGGTTAACATGTTTTCATTTTCAACTTTTGTAATAATAATTTTATGATAATAACAAACATAATTATTGTCTATTTAAATTGGTCAATGTCATGGTGGAGGATAAGAATTGGTGGCCTCTCACCAATCATGGTGGGTCACCAGAACTGGATCCTCTTCTTCCCTTATTGTTACTTGTCTTAGAGGCTTTACCTAAACTTCATAACTCTAGAAAGCAATTATATAGGTACTTATATATTACTTAAAAGAACCGCAACAAAATTCGAATTTAATTTCATAGGATTCATTTGATGGTCTTTATTATATGATAATTGTATCATATTATGTATCAATTTAGTATTTGGTGAGACAACATAATATTGATAAATTGATCCCAAGAGTTGTGCATGTCTTCTGTTCGATAAAATGCCACAATGCTTGACCTTATCAATGTCTTACAGTAACATTTGTCAAAGAAACTTTGGATGGCATATTATGTGTATTATTTGGATCCACTATCCTCCATTTTATAAAGTGGATGCTCTAGAATATGCAACATTAGCCTTAACCTTTGAAAATTGAATACCCTAGTGTACTTATCACGTTTTGGAAAGGAAAAAAAGACATAACGCAATACGAGAAACAAAGAGGAGGGAAGAAGCACATGAGATACGAAAACCACTTCACCGATTGAAAAGAAATTGAGGAGCAACATCGGCAGTGACGAAATTCTATTTGGTTTATTTTCTTTACTATGTTGTTTATTCTTTTTATTATGTTAAACTAATTTCCTTTGATTAAGTCTGAGATGACTCTGATGTAAGACTGTTTGAAACATGTAGCTGTGAAACTCTATTGATTATGATTATGAATCTAGTTTTATTAAAATAAAAAAAAAAGAAAGAAAGAAAGAATACCCTACTTATGTTTCAAAATACTCTGTTTTTAATATGGCTCTGATATTAAGAGCTTTACCAATTAGTTAAGTGGTGTAATTTTCCTAATTATGTATATGTCAATAAGTGAAAACCCAAGTCTTAAATAGAGATAAGGTGGTTTGAAATGAATTTATGAAGGGAGACACACTCATCTTACGAGCTTGTTTTGTAGGGTTTTAGTTACGATCAACCTAAATTTTAAAATGGTATTAGAGTTTATTCATATTTATTGGATCATCCTTCATTCATATTCACGCATCAAAACCCATATTGGATCATCATCCATTTATACTCGCGTACAAAACCCAAAGTGTTTGACATGAGAAAGAGAAAGTGTCTTAAAAAAACTCAAGTCTCGTATTGAATAGAAAACCATCTAATCTAGTCATATCTGGATCCTCTAACAACATTTATTATAAAAGTTATGTGAGAAGCAACTTAGGTTTTTGCAAGTGTTGTTTGCATCAAGGTAGAAAAGTGTCTCAGAAACCATATAACAATTATAGAGTGACAAGAAAATGCAGAAATCAAGGCACCAAAACTTGGAATAACAAAATAGTAGAATTGTAAAGAGGGATTAGTTAGTTAGAAGTGATGAAAACTGACCAGATAATAAGGCAAAGTAATGAGTCTTTGAATGACAAGCCATTGAAAACCATAACCAAAAAGCCCCAAGAAAGCAGACATGATCAAAACCACCCACAATGGAAAATACATGAGTGTGACACCAGAACACCAACCAAATGCTTTCCCCATATCTGATGCAACTGAAAGAGAATTCAGCTGAAGCTGAGTTATATCAAGAACTGATTTCAGCTCAGATGAATATGATGAGAAGTCAAAGTTTGTCCCTGTGAATGCTTGTATCCAAATTGTTGCTATTAGCACCACCCACTTTCTTGATTCTCCAACCATTTTTCTTCTTCTCTCTTGAAGATTTTTACCTCCTAAACTAACTCCAATTCCTTCTTCCAACCACCAAGAAAATAGGTTATGTATTATTTCAGCTTTTCTTTTCTGTTCAAGGTGAATTTGGTGAAGAGATTAATTGTTGTTTGTATTCATTTTTTAGTGTATTTTTCTATTTTTGACTATTGGTTGGTAGAGGAAGGAAAGTTGAGAAGCATGCCATGATTGTTGTACCTAAAGAGAGAGAGGGTAGATTAGTTGAAGGTCATTCTTCCTATTGTCTATAGCATGACTACGACAGGATATTAGTAATATTTCATTGAATAAAAGTGTCAAAAATAAGGCCACTAAAGTTATGCATTGTAAATACTCTTTCTTGGATTGGCATAAAGTTGCGGTTCTCCATTGTGCCACATACTGTGAAAGCTACATCATTTAAATCGGATAATAGATTTGGCATGTGATGTGCATGTTTTCCAACAATATACCCTAAAAGTGATTTTCTAGAATTGATTCTATGGAATCGATTTTGGTTAAAAGTAAGTCTGACTTAAAGTTATTTGTGTTTGGATAAACTGAGTTGAACTATAAATTTGTGTGTGAAAATCAATTCTGGAACTAAAAGCTACAAATCCTGGCTTCAAGTAGAATCAATTCAGGAGACAGAATCAATTCTACTCGACCGCAACCAAACATGTCAGAATCAATTATACACATTCAAAATCTGTTCTGACCTCTCTAAAAGTGGAACCAAACATACACTTAGACTTTATAAGGAACATGATCGAGATTCGCACGTTGCGCGATTTGATGCTATATTTTTTTTGTATTTAGTGTTTTAAAAATGGTATATTAAATATTCTAACTACGATGTCTATAGATTCAAACAAATTTTAGAGTTAATGGGGAATACATGATATGGTGATGATGACGATGATGATAGTAACTATTACAATAGTTAACAAAAAAATATATAATAATTTGAGAAATGATTGCATCAAAATGTAATTATTTATTGTTAACCAAATCAATTGAGTTAAAGTTGTCACTGAGCCTCATCAAAGAGCGAGTTCGGAAAAATTAGAGTTTAATTTTTAAGTAGAACAATTATTGTCCAGTTGTACTTACCTCATAGTCGAATTTCACATTACCAAGGGACCTTCCTCTGAAAATCGGAGGGTTGGTATCAAAAAATGGATAACCAACTTGGTTGCAAGTAGCCACTTGCTTTGTGAGTCCGTGAGACTAGTTTAAAGGAATCGTGTTTTATTGATCTGAGAGCTTCCACTAAATGGTTGGAATAACTGTGTAACAAAATTAGGGGATATAATTTTCACTTGTACCCGTTGAAAAAAAACACACTTGCAGTCCTTATTTATATATATATGGGCGCTTTCGTTTACATAATGATGTTTATATGTTGGCACCATTGGGTATTGCTTTATACCCTTTTTGTGTTTATGATGTGATATTGCTCTATAATCCATTATCTTGTGAAAGCAACACCTTCTGCTAGAGCAAATCTCGAATTTATGTAATACTAATTAAGAACGTGTATTAGCTAGCATACTAGTATATTGATGGTATGGGTGAGACACTTTTGTGCAAAAGATGCCTAAGCATCTTCTTTTTTTTCCTTCAAAATTATGCACGTATGGTTTTGGGGCATGGAAATATGTGACAAATGTTCTCATGTTTCAATTGGCTAACAGAAGTTTTCATGATATAAGTGTATTTTAGATGAGAAAGAATGATGAATTAACAATTAAAATAAATTATTTAAATGAGAGAGAAAGATTAATTTGAAGATATAAGAACAATATCACTAATGTTATCAAAAACTAATGACACGGAAGTGCAATCCAAATGAAATAAAAAATCACAACCCAAGAGTTTGTTGAGGCACAAAATAAAAAATTGCACAATATCTCACCAAAATAGCTACAAAACATGAACTTTTCCAAGCTTTGAGCCTTGAGAGATTCAACCGAAAAGATATTGATTGTCATGCATATGCATGCATGACTTCATCGAGTTTAACATGCCTGAACAGGTGTTCCCCTCATTTTGCGGGTTCCTTCTGAGCCTTGGTGTTCCCCTCATTTTGATGGTTCCTTCACCAACAAAGTTGATTGAATTCATATATGTTTTGAAATTCTTCTGATGCAACGGAAATAGGATGATAAAGAAATGTGAAAGGCACAACCACAAAAAAAAAATGTGAAAGGCAAGGAAGGCCGAGGTCAAAAATAGGTAGTGTAGAGTTTTTGGAATGGGAAGAGGCCTGGGAAAGGTGGTATAACATTGATACTAAAAAAAGAAAGTAAGAATTTTAGACAAATTAATCCATAGAGAACAACGAAATATGGGTATAATGGTGAATAAGGATAGATGTTTTCTACATAATTATGATTATTTTTTGTGTAATCGATGAAAGCTATTGCCTATAATTTTTTATCAACACTTGGTTAGCATGAATAAGGAGAAGTATACAGAGATTTAATATTTTAATTATTACGAAAATAAAGCTCCTTTCATAAAGATATATAATAACAAGTTAATCAAAAAATTCTGGTAAAGAAAAAAACAAGTTAATCAAAAAAATATAATTTGTTACAAATAGTAAAATTATAGATACCGATTAAACATATATATACTTTTTTTTTTGCTAATAATTAAGCATATATATATACCGACTATAATAATGGTAGATTTATAAAAATTAAAATAAAATTAGGCTGTTATCAGAGATGCTAGTAATAACAGAGACTAATAACTAAGCCAAAGGTAAAAACATCTCCAACCAATTCAATCGGTTCCAGATTTATCTCAAATTGAGAATATCAATAATGTGTACAACGTTACAATGGTCACAACAATGCATGGTGTGGACTAATTAAATTAGAGAGCTTTCAATTACATCTGACTCATATGCTTCTAAGAAATGAGACTTATCCATACTTCCAAGCACTTTTGTTGTATCAGAGGTGTTCTTAGCACAAGATTCCATTCCTATCTTATGAATGAGGTCAGGGATTATTTCCATCATCTTCATCATCATGAACGAGTTTAACTCCATTGCACTTAAGAGCATTTACCACAGCCAAAACCTTGGTTTGGCTCTTAAATCCTTTCTTTTCTACTTCCTTATTTACATTTACATGAATACCTCTTCCTTCTCCTTCATTAAGCCCCTCAACTTTGAGCCGTCTGGCCAATACTTCCCCAACAACAGCAGCTGCTTTTGCATTGCAGGACCGGCCACACTCGAGAGACTGCTTGATGTCATGTTCTGCAGTGGATGATGTTGCTACTATTCGTCCGCTGTTTCGATCTACCACATTTGCAGTAATGTACTTTATTGATATGAACAATCTCAGTACATACCGTTTCGTTAAAGTCATTCTTCAATCATCTGATAAGTGGGTTTAAAATCAAACACATGATAGATAAATCAGTTTCCTAAAAACAGAAAGGAGAAAACAATGACAGAATAGGTAATGTCCCACATATTAAAGGGAAAGGAATTCAGGTACTTGATGCAAAGAGGTTAATTCTTTCAGTTTTTTTTATTTCAAGATTTCTTTGTTTTAATTTGTTGAAAAGAATCACATTAATGATTAACAGGAAAACTATCATCAAGGTTAAAAACAGATGCTCCATTCAAGTATGAATAAAATCTGCTTTTTAACAACAAAAAAAAAGTATTAATAAAATCTAAATTTCAAGATACAGGAACTAACTGCAGCAGACATGCAAGTACACATACTGTTTCAAAATAGAATGCAACCGAAGAGTAACTGACATGTAACAAACATACGATACAAGCACGTTCTTGTGCTGTCAGATGCAAGCCATACAGATTAGATATAACCTGACATATGTATTTTGAGTGGGATTATTATAGATACCGGAACAAGGAAGAGGAAGAATGCGGAAATGTATGGAAGATAATCTTTGATCAAAGCCAAAATTTAGCACTAGTACCACATGCTTATCGCCAGGGGCGAATCCAGACATTACATATTGGTGTGGCTAAAATATGAAGGAAAAAAAAAACTAAGAACTAAGTTATACTAAAAATAAGAAATAACATATTGACCTTAATTGTTTAGCAAATTGAGCTACTTTTTTGTCTTGAAGCAATTCTTGTCTCTTGTTAGAAGACCGTATGAAATTAACAAGCATATTGACCTTAACGAAAAAACCGCTAACATAGCTATGAGTCTTAGCACAAGCAACAGGTGCCAATTGAAGTTGATGGGCAAAACAATGCACATAATAAAGCAGAAAATTGACTTTGCAAACACAATTGTACAAAGAAACCACAATGAAAAAAACAGAATTTCATCGCAAACAGCAACAACAGCCAAATGGAAAATATAATAAACTTTAACGCATTGTGTACATAACACAAACATAAGCAATTTTCTAACAATTTCTGAACCCATTAATCAATTTCTGAACCATAAGCCATTTTCTAACAATAAGCAATTCTGAACAATAAAACAATTTTCATAAACAAGTAGCAAATCATTAACAATTCTCAATTCTAAACAATAAGCAATTCTTCAACCCATTAACCTACAAAAATCAAAATTGGGGAAGGAAGGAGAAACGAATTGCTTAACTTACATCCTGACAAGAGGCGAGAGAGACGAAAGGTGAAGAAGATAGAAACCAGCGTGCAGCGGCAACGGCGTCGGCAAGAAGAGCAGATACAGTGACAGTGTGAAGAGAAGAAGAGAGCGAGGTGAAACAAGAGAGACGAGGGAGAATAAGAGACTGTGTGTTTTCTGGATCTATGCATCCAACGGCTTAATGATAAGTTTTCAAAAATTGTTGTGGAAAGATGATTATGAATATTGATTTGAAATTGTATGATAGAATATTGAGAGAATAAAACATGAAATCAATAGCAAACAAGTGCATGTGAGCAAGCAAGACGAGTGTGGTTACAAAACATGGATGGATATAAAATTAAAGGAAGATGGTGGCTGGTGATATAGAGGATGGTGATTTTATGAAGATATTATAATTAGTCTTGAATCTTGATAGCACGTCATTGATTGAGAAAGTTGTTCTATAGACCCCCTAGGTTCCCTTAAGTTTATGGGATTGAAAGATACATTCCAATAAATTAAAGGGCCTATAGAGAAATTATCATTGGTTGGTGATGCCTAATTGTTGAAACTATATTCACATAAAAGTCTTTCTGAATTGAACTAGTAATTCTTGGAGTAGCTTTCAAAGAAGGGGAAAAACAAGTAGAGTGATCCAAGATAAAAGAAACACTGAGTGTATTTTGGCACGTAACTATAGAGACTAATTCCACGAGTAATAGAGTTAAATGCAAAACTATATCATATAAACAATAAATCAAACACAAGGTGTGCATGGCAAGGGAACCCAAGTAGCTACAACTTATGCTTAAACTTGAATGGTAATCCCCGTAAGGAATTGAAAAGCAGGGGTATTTCTGTGACTACCGAAATTTATATGAATTACTTTCTTCAAAAAATACCTATTATATATGACGTCAATCCCACAGGTTTAGAGCGTAATCACGGAACTTGCCTTTTGCAGTGACAGCAGTTCGTATCCCCTGACTGCGTTTTTACGGGTAGTTCACTTCACTGCCGCTCCAACTTGTATCATGCAAGGACTCAGTTTTCAAAAAAGCACAAAAACTCAGGTGTTTCTCTTTATTATACTTGTTAAAAACTTTAAAATGAAAATGTTAATTTGATAATTATGCATTCAACCCATTAAAATAATAAAATACTGTAGTGACTGTTTTTATATAAATTCATCAATTTTCTTTATTTTTAAACTTTATTTAGATTGGTTATTTAAATTTTACTTTTTTTCGAATTGGTTTCTTTATAGGAAAATGCGATTTGGTGCGGAAAAAAATTCGCGGGAATTGAGCGAATGAGAGTTGGCAGCTTCCAAATACACTGTTTATCACCTTGTAACAAAAGAAAATTTGGCTATCAATACATACTCCCTCCATGTTTGTCTCAAATTATACGTTGTTTTACAATACCAATGAAATATTAATGTTATTTTTCCTCTTATATCTTTAACTATTTATTACTCTCTCTTCTTTCAATTCCTTCATTTATCTTTCTCATATAATTTATTAAGGACAATTTTGTAAAACAACTCATAATATTTATTTCCCACACAATATTAATTACATTTCTTAATATGTGTGAAATGGCCAAAATGTCATACAATTTGGGACGGAGAGAGTATTAAACTTCAATGTTGAATCCCTTAAAAAAACTCCAATAAGGATTAATTTGTATGCACCTTAAAATCATTTTATACATGCATATATTATTTGATGTATGTGTAAAATAACTTTACACTAACATTGTATAGAAATTAAACTTATTAACATAAATAGAAATCTTAGAAACCGAATCAACTCAATAGAAAAATCGCAAATCGAACAAATACATGTCGAAAACCGCAAAAACCACATTTTATTTGAATCTATTCTTATCAATTTTTGACTCAACCGTACGGTTCGGTTTTGTTTGTGGTTTTTATTTTACCAACCGAACTAAATCGAACTAAACCACAAGATAAGAGAAACATTAATTAAACTTTTGTCACACAACCTAGTACCCATATAAATTTAATGATTTTTTTTTATACAATGACATGTTTTTTCTCTTTTTTTTTTTACTAAGACATGTTTTTTCTATGTTTTTGATTTTAAAAATGCATTTACGTGCTTTAATTTAATTTTGCTTGCACTTTTGCATATATGTTCATGTTACATATATCTTGAATCATAAAAATGTATTTATGTATTTTTGTCAACGTTTTTAATTTGGTCTATGCTCATGAAAACATTGTTGGATAAAAATGAAATTGAAATGTTGGATTAAATTTGAAACATGGTTGAAAATGAGTTGTTGTTAACTTTTTAATATGATTTCAATGTTGGAAACAAAAAATTGTATTGTCTCACTAAAACTGTAACAAACCATTCTAAACGACATTGGTTTGATCTGGTTTATAAAGCAAATGCACGTGTTGGTATACTTCAATTTACGTGTACTTTGTAACAGTGTGATATTGGCGTAAGGTTAAGGTGGGGATACTATTTTGACCATTATGATTTTAGTTTTTTTTTGGTTTTTTAGGGAATGATTTTCCTTTTTGTTGTTAATAAAAAAAATTAGTATGTATATTAAGTATGGTTTGTATATCAAATTGATCTTCATGTATATATGGTTTTACACTTGAACTAATGGTTCGTGTGTTTTGTGCAAAAAAAGTTCGCATCATATAGCACAGTTTATCATTATAATACATTTATGAATGGGTTAGTTTGTTTTTAAGTTATCTTCCTTCTTTCAAAAAAAAAGTTATCTTCTTGTTAGATAGTAGCCATTTATGTTACGCAGGGTTTGATTAAAATATTCTTAAACTTGTTATTCTCTCGTCCCATGAATATAGAATATAGAGTAGATAAAAATTACTTTTGGTATAAACAGTGTGTCATTCACCTCTATTAGAAATCAATAGAAATTAATAAAAATTTGTTTTAATATATTTTCTTTGTTTATATTTATTTTAATACATTTATGGATTTTAGAAAGAAAAATATTATGAATTATATTCTAACTTGAGTCAATAAAATTATTTTATTTAATGAAAATAGAAAGAGATAACTCAATTTTAATATATAAATTAATTAAATGACTCATTTTCATATGTACCATTCAAACACTTCATGACAACATAGCTTTTAGATTTAAAAAAATTAATTATTCGTCTTCTCCTCCTCCCTTTTACAAATAGTTTATTTATTAAAATTTCATTTGAATAATTATAGTTTAATTATTTAATTTCAGCATATACGAAGGATGCATATTATATTTAGCATTTTGGTGCTAAATACAAAACAATTTTTTTATTAAAATAAAAATGTTGAATATAAAAAATATATGGAATATAATTTTAGCACAATCTCTTCATTAGCCGGGGCTATAATACGTGCAAATGAGACCCTATTTTTCCTTTAGCCACCTTCATATATAAATTTTTCAAGTCAATTGTAGTTAATGGTTTAAATTTATTTTTGTTGAATCCTTTTTCTCAATGAATTGTTTTAACTTTATGTGCAATAAATTTAAAATTTTATTGTATAAATTCATTTATTGTTTTTCATAAGCAAATGCTACAAATGTGTAACTTGGATCATACTCAATCGAAAAAAATGGTAGACATTTGTTTCTTCACCTTTATAAACTAAAATATTGTTTTTATGTAAGATACAATCTTCCATATTCAATTGAAAATATTTGAATAAAAATAAATTGAACTTTTACTTCATGTTCTATATTATTGATATTTACATAAAGACTCTAAGTTTAGACTACTTAAATATATTGTAGTTTTCATTTTTTTAATATATTATACTTGATTCATAAATAGAAGTCTCATTTATCCTCTTCTCCTTCCTTCACTTTTTTTTTCTCTTCTCTAAGTTCACAGGAAAATATTATCATATCCAAATCAAGTAACAAAAGGAAATAAGAAAATTAGAAAAGTAGACTAATAAACATTATATCAATAAAAAAATAGGGCTAGAATACATGGTCAATCTAAGAGTTATAAATGAAAACAGAAACTTACTAAACAATTGTAAGTTTGTAACTAATTAACCAATTTATTCATTAAAAAAATTTCATTAATATAATGAGTGAGTAAATTATCATAGCTAAGGAATATGAAAAATAGTAGTTCAAAGGTTGGTGTGACAAAGTCTTTATAAAAATATAATAAAATATTAGTAATTAATTAAAATGTAACAAATGAATTTATTAATATAATTATTTTAATTTGTAACTTACAACCTTTCATTAACCTTTATTCAAATGTTATTAATATTTTAAGAAATATAATTATTTTTTGGCTAAATATATTATT
>Ga0315915_1000386_pt1 | contig 43378 bp, 18 predicted proteins | sample MpolbnodulesMG_FD_207738 | JGI IMG/M metagenome (GOLD analysis project Ga0315915, IMG submission 207738) | Medicago polymorpha root nodule microbial communities from Los Angeles, California, United States - branched nodules | ecosystem: Host-associated > Plants > Roots > Nodule | place: USA... | reverse complement strand
GTTCCAACGTGCAACAACGATGTAAGTGTAACAATATTCTTGTACAATTAGATAGACCACAGGCATACCAAAAGTAAAACTACCAAGCAAATAGAAGCAAAAGCCATCACAAAGTCAAAGCCTCACCTGACCAGGCTCCCAGGTCATGTAAAAGTTGCCACGACTTGAGACTGCAACATACCTTCCATCGGGAGACCGATTGACAGTATTGAAAGTTCCAGTGTAATAGCTTGCACCACTAATACCACTAGAAACTGTTCTGAAGAGGCAACATAGCTAGATAAATGTCATGTATAAAACCGAAACAAAATATTTGCAGTGTAGAAAGTATGAAAGATAGCATGTCGAAAGAGATTAGGAAACATATAAATAAGAAGTTGAGTTTGTTCATTAATAGCATCATAAAAGGCCATACTTACAAATGTATCAATACGCTATTCATATTGCTACTCTTGAGTATATTGGCTTAGTTTATTTCCTAACTTGAAAGAGTCGCATTCCTTAAATGGCTTTATGGATCCATCCATTCATATATATCATGCATCCTCAGACAGTTACATCAAACATCAAACGATGTTTGGTTTTTTGCCTCGGAAACTCACCTATTAAGAGTAGCCGACACCGATTCCTGAACAGCAGCCTTCCAATTGTATCCTCTGTTTGAGGTAACATATATTGCACCTTCATCAGTGACCATCTCCGCGCTCTTCTCATTAGTTGCCTTTATGTATACCTGCACATTTAACAACTTATGTGAGCATTTGATGAACATGCTTTTGAGTAGAGTTAATGTTGTTACATATATTCCAACAGTTAATTTGTACAGTTGAATTGATTAATGTGATTAATGTTTAGATTTTTAATCTGAAATCAAGTTTGATGCAAAAATTAGTGTATATTTTCTAACTCAACGCAAAAGCTATGTCTTTAAAAAAAAAACTACTGCTACCAGCCTACCACTACTCCTACTACTACTAATAATATTTATAGTATTTTTAGTAGTAGTAGAAACAAGGATTGGATTTGAATGAATCATGTATACCATATCGCCAGGAAGTTCAGCACTGAGCGGTATCCTTTCCCAACTCTCTCCAGCATCGGGAGTGTACAACAGAATTGCAGGTTTTCCCACGATCCATCCTTCTTTCCCTTTGAAGCTGATAGAATTAAACCTATAGTTAAAATCTTCATCTTCTGCAGATGGTATAGAACGTGGAGCCCAAGTTCTTCCTCCATCTTTAGTCTCCAAAAGGGTTTGCCTTGTCCCAAGAAGAAAACCTACCACAAGAAATCCGTTTCCATATTACAACACAAATTCTAACAACAAAAGCAAACTAATTATGCAACCATTTCATAAACATGATTTTGAATAGTTTTAGGGCCTGTTTGAATTGGCTAATTTGAGCTTATCTAATGGCATAAGTATCTGTAAGACTGTTTAAGAGAGCTTATGAAAACAATTTGACTTTATTTCATCTTTTGTTATAGAAATAATGTATACATAAGTGCTTAAACTATAAAAGCTTAACTAAGCTGTTTATCCAAATAGAACCTTAATTTTGTAAAATTTAATTTGGTAATAAATAAGCTTAAAGTGAGCTGAATTATGTTATCATCCTTTTACAGTGGAAATAAATAAACATGTTAATTTGCAGCTTATAGTATAAGTGCTTACATATAAGCTATTTCTATAAGAAAAGGTAAGATAAAGTTAACTTATTTTGGCATAAGCTATAAGATATGAAAATAAGGTTAAAAACTAGAATAATAAAAAAAAAATGTATTTTTAACTATTTAAGCTCAAAATGAATTATGAATAAGTAATTACCATGGTTAGGATCTTGAGGAACAAAAGCGATATCAAGAAGAACAACACCAGGATCAATAGGTAGATAAACTCTCTCCCATTCAGAAAGAGTTTCTTCAGATTTGGCCAACTGAGAAGGAACAAGCACGGATATAGCAGTGGTTTCTGCAATGAACTGTCTTCTGGTTCTGGAAGGTTGGAGAGAAGCTTTAACGACGAAGCTTCGAGGTCTCGGAGAATGAATGATGGATTTAGAAGAAGGTAGTTGAGATAACGGTCTGCATAGTGTGGTGGTTGAGTCTGTGAATGTGAATTGCAGCGTCGCCATTGGAAGGAAGGAAGGAAGTAACAAAGTGTGTGTATGGAAATGTATCTATCTGCCTTATCCCAAAATAACGTCTTCGCGGGTGATTTTACTTCATTAGATTCATTGAGTGGATCATAAACTTCCAACCATTTCAATACTTTATATTTTGCGCTCCTCAGTCAATTTTGATCAAGTCAATACTAATTTGGACGTTATGTGTGTAATTTTTTTATATTTTTAAAAAAATAATAATAATTTAATTTAAAAAAAAATTATACTTATTAAAAGAAATAAAAAATACTTAGAGGGCTTAATTGTATTTTATTTTATTATAGGACCAAAATTGCAATTTCCTAATACTTAAAGGCTCAAAACTGATATTAAGCCTTATATTTTTATGTCCATTTTTATATTTTATAGGGATAACTCAATAATTTATAATTTAATTATATCATGTTCGTTTCTAACTAAACTCAAAATCATTTAAAATTCATTTAAAATTATCTTACTAATAATTGAAATATCTCTATTTATTATTTTTTTTACAAAAATAAAAGATATTCATTTATTCAAATTGATAAAGTATAATGATACAATGTAAATTAGCTAAAAACAAAAAGGATGAATCCTTGAACAAACTCACAGCATCCATGTAAATAACATAAAACAACAAAGTATAAAAGCCTACACATTTGACTATATTTAAATCTTCGGAATACTCATGTCTCTAGATCTACAACGTGGACGACACCAAAGTCATTGATTGGATCTGCAATATATCGAAGATGATCTGACAATCTGAACCGAACAAATACATAAACGAAACAAAAAAGACAAACAATGCTGCACAATGACGACGAACAAACCAACATCGCAGTAAGACGACGAAATCACAAAATAAAAAACGAAATAGATGTGAAAATCACTTATTTCAATAAAAGGGTAAGAGAAAAACGAGTTAGAGGAGTGATTTTAGGTCAAAAATTGACTCTAAATCACCACTTTTTGATGGATAAAGGGGAAGAAACTAGGCATAAATAAAGGTTTTTTTTCCGTATTAATAAGACTTTTTTCCGTGAAAATGGAAGCTTAAACACACAAAAATATAATACAATTTTACTTTAGCATCCAATGAAAATCCATCAAATTACCACACCTCCCCTCGCACACGATTGAGGAATATTAAGGCAAAATGCAACCCTAATCTCCATTTCCAACCATGAGCTTACCATCATCGCAGAAGATGATTACACCTCCATTACACATGGAAAACGATGATGATTACTCCTCCATTTCAGAAGATGGCAATCAGTTCTCGGTCTTGAGTGAATCCGACATAAAGCATCTTCAAAACAATGACATCAATCATATTTTATCAATTCTTTTAATATCAAGACCACTTGCTTGCCTTTTACTCACCAACTACAATTGGAACACTACTCAAGTTTTGGAATCATGGTTTGATAACCTACAAAAAGTTCAAAAAACCATAGGCCTGTCCAACCAACACCATTTAGAATCAGGGTTTCAAAACTCATCACAAACTCTCACCATGTGTGATATATGTTTTGAAACCTTCTCTAGAGATGAGATTAGGTCATCATGGTGTGGTCATCCTTTTTGCATCAACTGCTGGAATCAATATGTCGATATAAACATCGATGATCTTAACTGTTTCAAACTTAGATGCCCTCAACCTTCTTGTAATGCAGCTGTTGATCAAGACATGATTCATCAACTTGCAAGTAAGTCAAGAAAGATTAAATATGATCAATTTTTCTTTCGGTCTTATGTGGAAAATAACAGTGATAGGAAATTGAAGTGGTGTCCTGCTCCAAATTGTTGTTGTGCTATAAGTTATGATCAATTATCAGAGTCTAGCTCTAGATTAAATTATGATGTTACATGTCATTGTTATCATAGCTTTTGTTGGAATTGTGGTGAAGAAGCTCATACACCTGTGGATTGTGAAACTTTTGTTAAATGGAGGAGAAAGATTGGTTCTGATTCTGAGGTTACAAATAATAATTGGATTATTGCTAACACAAAACCATGTCCTAATTGCAAAATAGCTATTGAGAAAAACCAAGGGTGCAGACACATGAGGTGCAGATTATGTAAGTTTTCCTTTTGCTGGTTATGTCTTCGTGATATGTCTATATGTATGAAAAAAGGTTGCAGCGGCACTTTAAATAATGTGCAAGTTTGGCATTATCATCAAGAGATATATGATGATGAAATGCAAAGAACCAATGCAAAAAATTGTTTGGATAAGTACACTTACTATGAAATTTTAAGAAAAAAGGCCCTTCAAAATTTGATTGAGATGAATAGTACTGCATATATAAAGAGTCTGGGTATATCATGGATAAAGACAGACACTTATTTTGATTTCATAAAGGATGCATTGAAACAATTGGTTGAATGCAGAAGAGTTCTCAAATGGGCTTATGTATATGGATATTATCTTCCTGAGAATGAAAATGCTAGGATTGAGTTTTTTGAGCATATAGAAAGCATAGCTCAGGTTGCTTTGGAGAGGCTTCGTCATTGTGCAGAAAGTGAATTAAGAAAGGTTCTACACGATGGATCAGAGGAAGAATTTTGTGATTTTCGGTTGAAGCTAATCACTCTGACTAGGGTGGCTAAAAGTTATTTTATGAATTTGGTTAGTGGATTAGAGAATGGTTTAGATGTTGTGTGTGTGAAAAATTACACTGGGGTGAAAAGGGCGTTAAGTGAAATTGACGACGACTCGTATAAGAAGCTGAATACGGGAAGGTGAAGCAGAATCAACATTATGGATATTATGGTTGAATAATCAGATAGTGATGCTTGGAGAACAGCTTTTCATGGTCTGTCATTGTATTTGGTTCAAACTGTATTTTGATCCTTAGGCAAAAAATTTTAACAAATCTCACTGCTTTACATTTAACTTTCAATTTGATGATTTTTTGTAGATCTTCAACATGTAATTATTTTCATTTGTATCTATTTCAACTCTTAAATCATCTTTGATTGGTTTAATATAGTTTTGTCAACTACATACCAAAGGGTTAATGTCATTTGGTATTATTCAAGAGTATTTGAACGAGATGAGATGACACGAGTTTTGTTCGGTTTAACTAGAATGTCTCAAATTCTATAATAGATGAAGGATTGCATATTTAATTATTGATTCGAAGGGAACATTACAATATTATGTTGCACAAAACAATTTGAAAGGTAAAATTGATAGAAGGAAACTCAAGACGGTGTTCCTTAGTACATAAACTGAAGTAGTAAAGGGAAAGATAGAAGAACAAATACAAGACCTTCTGGTATACTAAAGAGAGAAAGCAAATTTTCATCAATTCTGTATACACCAACCATTGTCAATCATTGCTCTATTTATGCACAATTCAAATTTTATTAAAAATGAGAAATGCTAGGAATACTCACTCTATTCTCAATATTTTGTAACACTTACTCATTTATTGGGTGAACTCCATATGAGCCCCACCATTTTAAGTGGGATACATTTTCAAAGTGTAGGACCTACAATAATTTCACATGATAAATAGTGAGTGTTAGAGAGATAACACTCCTCATTATATATATATGCCTTGATTTTAGGATAAATTGTCATTTATTTCATTTCCATGGCTAATTCTATTTTGCTTGCCCCATACGTTATTTTTTTAATCATAACAGATAGCTTGCATTCAGTGACCCAAACACAAATGTTGTTATGCCAATTGTTTCTTTAACCATGTTGCGGATCTCATTACAAAGTTTACTAAAAATGAATCATTTCATTATGTATAAGGAAACAAATAATTCACCAATACTATGTATCTTTTACTTATGTAAGCAACGAATAATGATTACAAAGGATGGAACAATTTCTTTAAGTTATGCATGAAACATTTCTTGAGAAACAATCAAGAATCGATGCTCATTAAATTAACCCTTCTAGCTATTTTTGAAATCAATACAAACGCAAACAACGTATTTACAATTTAAACTAAAATAATATACAAAACGTAAAAAACAATTTATAGTGGACAATATTATAAAGGCTTAATAGCAGTTTTCGCCCCCTAATTTTTACGAAGTTGCGATTTTGGCCCCCTAAGAAAAAAAACTACAAAACCGCCCCCTAAATTTTGCAACTGTAGTAGTTTTGGCCCCCAAGGCCAATTTTTGGTAAAAAAAAATAACACGTGGCACCTGACTTAGGATGCTACGTCAGCGTGGACCGAGTCAAAATTGACCTAGGGGGCCAAAACTGCCACAAATGCAAAACTTAGGGGGCGGTTTTATATTTTTTTCTTAGGGGGCCAAAATCGCAACTTTGAAAAAGTTAGGGGGCTAAAACTGTTATTAAGCCTATTATAAATGTTCAATGTAAGACATGAAACTAACAACTTTGTAACTGTATATGACGACTCTTTAAGCTTTACATGTTTAACATTCTTCGTTGTTCATGTTTAACAGTCGTTAACGGTTAAACTACTTTTTTCATTCTTCACTGCACATGAGATGGTTTACGGTAAACAATGTTCGGTGTAAATTGTCTCATTTACTATGAATTTGAAGAAATAATTTTGTTACCAACACACATTCTAACATCATTTTTTCCACACACTCTTTAATTAACTGGATTTAAACAGATTCTACTAAATTTATGTGGTGCTTCGTGATTTAGTGAGATCCACTTGAATTTTCAATCAATTAGAGATGGTCTGTTGAAAAGTGTGCTCACTTTCTAACAAGAGGAAGTGAAGCAAGCCACAAGCTAAAGAGAAGGCAAGCGCTCAGGCTTAAAAAAAACTTCTAACAAAGGAAAAAGACCTACAAATGAATTTATTTTATTTTATTTTATTTTTGACAAGCAAGATTAAGCAATTTAATTAATAATAAATTGTTTAATACATAGTGAAACTTTAACAAACATTTGAGAATGAGAAAAAGATGTGGCCACCCTCAGAGCAGAGCAAGAAATGGTCGTTTGTGGACATTGCCATATTAAAAGCTTATAAGCTTCTAAATTTCATTCCACCATCTTGCTTCCTCATAGCTAGTGTATCCCACACGTAGGCAATATATATAAAAATTTGTACCGATGAATATAAATATATAAATAAGTAACCAAATGATCATATACATTTGATTCTTAATAATATTCATAACACATAAAAAAGAGTTTGGTTTTCCTCCATTTAGTTCATTTATAAGAGAGATAGATACATGTAATAGCTTTGTGGAATCCACTTGATCACTAAGTTATCATACGTGTTTATATCTCTCGTAAACAGACATCAAATAGAAGAAAGTCAAACTCCACATAGACACAACCAGTGTTTTAAAACCCGGACCGACCCAGCTGGTCGGACCGGTCGAACCGCGAACTGGAGGGTGCAGCGGTTCGGGCAGGCTACTGAATCGGACATGCAATTAACCCACTGAAATCCATGTGACCCGTCCGGGTCAATGGGCGGACCGCTGAACCAGTTTAATCCACCCGACCTGTTTTTCCATTTTTTTTTAATAAAAAGGCCTGACATATATAAAGACAAAAACTCTAGTAACACATACTCCCAACCCAAATGCAATTTTCAACCGCCCCTCTCCCGTCTCAACCGATGAAGATGATGAATATGGATATCAAGACTATGACAATTTGACTCCATGGGCATAAATAGTTTATTGATTAGTGAATTGTTATAACATACTTGAGTTTCTGTTTTTTGTTGACTATGTAACTTATTTGGTTTTGTAAGTCAATTATATTTTGATTTCCAACAATATTTAGAACATACTATGTTTTAAAAATGGAATCGGAAATAGAACTTATTTGTGAGGTTTTTCATGCAATATTATTGTTTAATGTATGAGTTAGTTTGAATTTGAATTGGAATTAGTTTGAATTGTGATGCAGTTAAGAAATTAACTTGCATCTATGAATATAATTTTTTTAATGTACGAACTTTAAATAGAAAAAAAAAATGACAGGAATTTTTTTATCAAAATTTCATTCATAATGTAATTTTTGGTCATAAATATTTTTATATAGACTGAGTCAATAGTCATGCAGTTCGACCAATGACCTACTCGTTCGACCAGTGACTCAATACCTTGACCGGATCAATCACTGGTCCGGGTTTTAAAACATTGGACACAACGGTAATCAAATATTAGTATATTTATTGGATAGTGTGGGTCGTAATCAAATATTATTGTCTCCTTATACTTTAACTTCATATCAAGTATTAATTTTTTTTCAAAAACACAATGAGAGCCATGGCACGCATTAGCCCTCACTTGGGGCCGTCCCTACACACAAGCCAATATATTTGATTATGATTTTCTTTCTTGCTCGAGACAAATTTTTACTTGAAGAATTTATCTTCCGTTACACTCCATCTTTGATAAAATTGAAAGTGGCTTATGCCGATCGTTGATGGTAGACTAAGATATTTACCATGGTTCAAATCCAATATATGCCACAATTTTATTTATTTTACAATTTCAATGTTATGGGTCGGGTACGATGCTTGAATCCAAAACCATTTAACCATGACCCGGCCCGTTGATACTTCAAATATTTCCCATTTTCTCCTACACGCAAAAGAAACCTAGCAGTTAACACTACCAGCCGCAAACCAATCAATCTCTCTCTCTTTATCTGCCATAACTCACCGCCGTCTCCAGCACCGTTGATAATCTCCGACACATTCCTCCTCAAACAACCATGGTAAGCTTAAGCTTCTTTACTCTCTCTCTTTGTTCTCTATTACCACTCTGTTAACACTTCAATTTTCGATTCTTGAACTGGGTATTGTTTTTCATACAATTTTATCTCAAACCCAACAAAAAAATCCAAACTTGTGCGTTTTTTTTTTATGTTGTTGGCATTGAGCTTGGAAATTTATACTAGCCATGTTTTATTGTGAATGAAACAGAGGAAGAATCAAAAAGGGTTTAGACGACCTGTTATCATCAAGAAGAATAATAAGCAACCAGAGGCACAGCCAAGTATTGATCCCATTACTGGAAAGAAGATACCAAAAAGTTTTGTTTTTTCAAGAGGGAAGTTGCCTGTTCCTCTTAAACAGCTTCAGATGGATCTTAGGAAGTTGATGCTTCCTTATACTGCTCTCAGTCTCAAGGTTAATGTCTTGTTTTTTATGTTTGTTCTTCTTCTTTGATATGAGTGTTTATCATTATAAGTGCTTATGTATAAGTTGTTTATATAACAATAGATAAAATAAAGTTAAACTGTTTTCATGTATGCTTTAAGTTATCCTGGATAGCTTGTTAAAATAAGCTGAAAACAACTTATAGGCATGTCATCATAAGCCCTTTACATAAATTCTTCCAAGCTGTCTCACAAGTGCTTATGAGTGGTAGGTAAGCTCAAATGAGCTGTGGCTATGTTTGGATAAACAACTTAAGTGTTCAGTGTTTAAGTTTTTCTCTAACAAAAAATAATATAGAGTTCAACTGTTTTTGTATAAGCTACAACTATTTTCGTAAGCTGTCCTGGATAGCTTACGAAAATCAGCTGAAAACAACTTAGAGATGTCATAAGCTGGTTTCGTAAGCTCTCCATGTGAATGCTACTAGATAAGCTCAAATAAGCCAATTGAAACAGGTCTTAGGTGTATCTCATTTGCATTGCTTTGAAGACAATGAAATGTTATATTGTGGTGAGTGGTTTAGTTATTTATGAGCCTGTATTAAATCTAACTCGTAGGTTGATTAAGGTGATTTCGTGAGTTTGGAGTGATTAATGAACTTTTGTAAAACAATGTTGTTCGGAGAATGCTGTGACAGTGAGTGCTGTTTTAATTTCAGGGATTTTTGTTAAGGCAATGTTCTGCCTTATTTAGATTGATTGTCCTAGTTTTGGATTAGTTTATAACTTATGAGAGTTTCTCAACTAAAATAATTTTCTGGTTTTTACTCTCAAAAGGTCGTTATAAGCTTTCAAATGTTCATAGACAATTTGAATGAGAGAGCTTTTGAAAAAGTTGAAATACAGAAACTTATTTCAACATACATGAGAGGCTATTGGTAAAACATTATCACACATCTTACACGATTCTTTAATATCTCTTTTTTCATAAGTGCTTATTGAGAAGCTTATCATACTGGCCTTCATTTTTCCTAATTTCTTAAATTGAGAGAATTTCTTGGCAAACTAATTAAATGGGGAAAAAATTACTGTTATACCATAGTGTTTAAGACATGTTGAAATTTACCTGGAGAAATTGACTTTTGTAGGGATTTTTAGTCGTCATGCAATGTAATACATTTTTAACCGATTTCAATCACATGTGACATATTGGCTTATATGCTATTGTTGACTATATACTCTCATGTCTCCTATTTTGCAGGAAAAGAAACGGAATAATCTGAAAGACTTTCTGAATGTTGCTGGACCTATGGGTGTCACACATTTCCTCATATTGTCAAAAACTAAAACTTCACCTTACTTGAGGGTTGCAACTACCCCACAAGGACCTACTCTTACATTTAAGATACAAGAGTACGCATTGGCTGCTGATATTGCTCGATCTCAATTGCATCCTCGATGCCCTAAAGATCTTTTTAAAAATTCTGCATTGGTAAAGTACTTCTTTATGCTTTTTGAAGTTTAGATAATATAAAGCAGAATGTCAGAAAAAATTGTCACCAGATTTGCTTATGAAATACAAAAAAGGGATTATGTATTATATGCGGTCCTTTAAGTTAGATGTTTATAACTAGTCCTTTAAGTTTTTTTGTTGCCAGTTGGCCCTTTAAGTTTTTTTTTTGTTACAAATTGGTCCTTTAAGTCATAAAATATTTACAGTGTCACCCATTTTTTCAGCCATCTTTGTTAAAAAGTGCTTATGGACCATTTAACATTGAGGTGGTAGGTCCAGAAGTGCTTATGACATCAAACATGATTACTTACGCACACTTTCTTGTTGTTTTTGAATTCATGCTTAATTTTACAGATAAATATTTCATCAACAATATTATAAAGTAATTGGTCAATTGTGTTTTAAATCAAGTCTGAATAACACACCTATTAACCCTAGTTTTGAGAGCGGCGAATTTGGACATACCAACTTAACATTAAACGTCCTCATAAACTCTTTTTAACTGAGTTTGATGAAAATAGGATAATAGTGCAGGTGTTTTATTACTTAAAGAACTAATTTGTAACCAAAAAAAACTTAAAACTAACTTTCTATAATCATCTAACTTAAAGGACTGCAAATGGTATTTAGCCTTTTTTTACCTTTTATTCCTATCACGTTGAAGAATGAAAGGGATAGTCATCAGTTAAGACTGCTAAATGGTGTGCTATTAATTTTTATCATATCAAACAGAAAAATCTATTTAATGTCTTTGTGATGTCCATTCTTGTTTTATTATTAGTTTCTCATGTGACTTAACTGCTTTTCTAGTGACAGTATTTAAATGGAAAACATATCCTGTTTGCAATCAGTTACACTGACATTAAAATATGTAATTATCTACCGTGTATGAATTATGAAATAGTTACCATTGGTAGTTATCTAACATGATGTTTGCATGATTTTATTTTACCAGATTGTGCTTTCTGGATTTGTCAGTGGCGATTTACCTCTACGGCTTACAACAAACATGTTCCAGAATATTTTTCCAACAATTGACGTTAAAACTGTGAGTTGTACATACAAAAACACTTCAAAGACTTACTTGACATCCAAGTCCATCTCCTAATGCCGTGGTATATTTCAGGTTAAACTCTCGTCTTGCCAAAGGATTGTGTTGCTTAATTACAACAAAGAGACTAAGCTTATTGATTTTCGGCATTATTCAATTAGATTACAACCTATAGGTGTTTCAAAGCGAATTAGAAAACTTGTTCAAAGCCATCAAGTTCCTGATCTAAGGAATCTTCAAGACGTGAGTGATTTTGTCACCAAGTAAGATACTTGCTCATTACATAAGCTTTCATTTTTTTATCTTCTTTATGAATATTAACTTGAAGATACAGATAATATAATCCATTTCTGTCATTTGCATTGCACCCATGTTATCCTTCATAAAGTATGCAAGTCTGTTATTTCATAGTATTGAGATGTGTAATGAAGAGTGTCATATATAATATAACATGCTCTTTGTTCATCATCCTCTTCTTTTTTCTTTTTTTGTAACTCTTGGTTTTTCTAAGGGTGTGTTTGGATTAGTGGGGAATGGGACAGAATTCCATTGTTTGCATTATTATTAATTGGTAGGTTAGAACTTAATATATCAGCCTGATTTAGAAAGGAAAATATATTTGCTTAAAGTTTTAGCATGCATTCAACATTTCCTATTTCTATGTCTGTAGCAGCTATAAACAATATAAATAAAGCACAAAGTCATTTAAAAGTGAACAAAAATTGTTTTATACAAAATAATTAACCATGGCTTATGCTTCTTTTTTTATTTTATTCTTATTTTTTCACTTGTGATTTGTAAGGGCTGGTTATGGATCAGAAAGTGAAGCAGATGATGAAGCAGCAACAGTGACTTTGTCTAGTAATCTTGGTAGAGTTAACCGTGCTTCTACAAAAAGTGCTGTCAGACTTCAAGAGATTGGTCCAAGGATGACTCTTCAACTAGTTAGGATTGAGAAGGGACTGTGTTCCGGTGAAGTCCTCTTCGACGAATTTGGTACGTCATCCTATACTTTTTCCTCAAGTAATTTTACTTCATTTTCATTGAGAAATTTATGAAGTATCATGTCACTATCATCTTTTACTGTTCTCAGGCATATATGTGTGAAGTTTTGTTTGAGCCATTTTTGAATATTTGTGCAAATATGTAGTTATTAAATTCAACTTCTTCATCATAAAAGAAAAAAAAAAATCAGAAATCAACCAATGACTATTAACTTTTTTCTTGCTAAGCATTAATGTTGAGTTATGAGATAAATATACTTGATATCTTGAATCTCTACTTCAGCACCCAATCCATGTGTATTATTTCGTTCGACGTGTTTTCTTGATTCTGATAGAAAACAATCATAAAAACTTCACTCTTGTTATCTTTCTGGCAGTAGAGATTGACTACCCTTTCTGATCGAATATCCTTGTAAAACTCCATTAAGTTTCTTGACATCTTTTAAGTTCATCCTTATTCTTTTCTTTCCTCTTCTTTAATAATTTCTTAGTTCCCAAGTCATTGTATTGTGATTTTAAGTTCCGATTTTTCTTCTTGTTTTCTGAATGAAATGCATGTTCTGTGCAATACCTCTCCCTCTCATCTCTTTCGTATCTGAATTGATTAGCTAACATTTATAATGTTCTGCCTTGTCCAGCAACAGGAAAACCTGGTGACAAAGGAAAAACTGATGATAAAATCGACAATGATGACGAAGATTTAGAAGAAAGTGACGATGATGATCAAGATGGAGAAGAAGACCCAGATGATAATGAAGATGGTGAAGAGCTTGATTAGGAACATAGTGGCAATCCATAACAATACAAAGATGAAATGTACCACCGGAAAGTTTTCGTTGTTCATTCCGGTGGCTGCTGCTACAATTTGTTTGTTCTTGTTAAGTTATACAAATTTTGAGTAAGCTATAAAAGATTATGACTTTTCTTTTCCCTCGAAAAATCCAGTATGTTTGTTTTATTTGGCAGGGATCACTCTCTGCCTTATATGAAACAAGTTTAAATATGAAGTAAAAAACCACCAGCGCATCTGCACCATATATTGAGTAATGCCAAAAAATCACACTATTGATTCTGTTGTAGCTAGGAATGTTGATTTTGATGAATAGAATCAACATGAAAAATCTGGTAGGGGAACTGGATTTATTATTATTGACACTTATTGAGTGTGGTAGATTGACCTTACGAGGAAGGCTAGCAACACTCACTTTACAATACTCTACCTAATACTCACTCTTTTATTTTTATTAGATGAAACCAATTTATGTCTCACCACTTTTTCTGAGTTCAATTTTCAAAGTGTAGACCCACAATGATTTAAACCACTAAGGTAGTGAGTATTAGATAGGGTGTTCAAAAGAGTGTTGCTAGCATTACTCTCAACCTGATTTCTAGTTGAAAATGCTTTTATGGTAAGTTATAACATGAGTGAAGCACACGGGTGCTTAATTTCTACCTGGTTTACTTTGCATCTTAAACAGGCTAATATAACGTGTGTTTGGTTTATTGGAAAATCGCATTTATTTTGCATTGGTATGCAGGAAATTAAATAATAAACACAAACAAAATTATACATTTCACTTTAACAACAAAATTAAATAATAAACTTAAAATTAAGAAATTATGTAGACAAAGTTGCTTAAATAATAAACTCAAATTAAGAAATTATGTAGACGAAGTTGCAAACATCATCTAAAACTCTCAACTATTGGATCTCAAATTCAAACTTAGATGGTGCCCAACTTAATAATATCCATACCACCAATTAAATTATGTTTGGTCTTGCGAACTCATGTGGAGAAGTTTTATATTTAAGTAATAAGATATTTTGTTGAATTTACTAATTTATTAATGAGTACACATACTATTGCAAAAACTAAAGGGTAGTTAAAATACATAATTATTTTATCCACAGACATGTCTGTCATTGCTTTTTACCATAATCTTGCGAAATTGCTTTGTGAAAGTTCAATGGCAATACGTTAATATATGCCAGATAAATTTCTCACAATCAACTGATTTTGTCTCCTACTAGCTGGAATTGGATTTGGCGATTGGCCATCCGAGAAAATCATAACCATTTTTTTAAGAAGACAAACTAAACCACTGAAATTTATACTAAAGAAAATTAAACATGAGACTTTAAAAGGAGCACCCTCCAAGGTCACAAGTCAACCCAATGAAAATCATAAGCATTGTTATTGGCTTGTTATACATGATTGCCCTCCAACTAATGAATGAGTTCAGAAACTCCCGTCATCTTACAACAGACACTTCTTACCAATGTTGTGGTGCAGCTAAGAAAAATGACGTTCATACTATTCATGATTGCCCACGGGACATGTCCATTTGGTTATCTCTTTACATATATCATCCAAGTGATTTCTACATGCACGATTGTAAAACTTTGTTCAAGCATAACACTACTACAGCTATATGATCCTTAATAATATTGACCTGTTGGGAAATTTGGAGGAAGATGAATGTGGAGAGATATTTCAACAAATAAATAAACTTACGTAAACGGATGCTAATGACATTTTCTTCATTTCACTCAAACATGGTGCAAACTCTTGGTCACACAATAGTTCTCAGAACCCTCCTCCCTATAAAAGTAATGTTGATGGTTGTTCTTAATTCTTATGACAACCTAGGTAAGATGAGTTTGGAGGTCTTTTGAAGAATGACTATGGAGCTTGGATTCAAGACTTTTCAGGTCCTCGTGGATAAGCTTCTAATGTTCTAGTTCAGTTCACAGCAATAGAGAGTTCTTCAATTGGCTGAGATATTGATCAAGATCTATTATTTTAGAATCGGGGCTAAAGGCAACCTTGGATTTCATCAAATCGTACCAGCAACGTGATTTTAATCCTTGTGCCAAGTTATTGTCTCTAATAAGGAAATGTTCTACTCCTCCATGGTTAGTTTCCTTCACGCACATCAAGAGAAGACAACGAATGTCCTGATTGGTTGACGAAATTTGGCGCTTTATAATAATGATCTTTTGAAGATATGAACTTTTCCTCCTTCTTTGTTAGACCTTATCCTGCTTGCGAAGTTTTGCCTTATCTTTTATTTCTACTTGAGAAAAAAATTGTCATAATGATATTGATTATGTGTAAGGACAATTAATTGTTTTGTTATGTAGTAAATAATCATATGGAAATTTACAAAATAAGATAAACACATCCAATAATTAATTGTTTTGTTATGCAGTAAATAATCATATGGAAATTTACAAAATAAGATAAACACATCCAATAAGTTAGGAAACAATTATGTTTAGGTAAAATGCATACAACAATCCTTTAAGTTTTATCTGGAAGGACCGCGGGATGCATTTGGCCTTGTGTTCACTACACAAGTTTATTTGGAAGAATTCCACCAATGGGGAGATGTGCTTCAAAGATGCTTACTTATTTCAAAAGCCTCTATTGAATGAGGTCCCTTGGGTCACGCATATATGGAAGTATTGACCGGAAAAATCACAGTCAAAAGACAAATGCTTGCTAGATTCATCATGCTTGTGACACGTGCTACACATGAAAACCATGTTGCAACCTCTAGCCCTTAAATTATCGTCAATAGGAACTTTTTTGTAAAACAACCTCCAAACCAATAGAGACTGTTGGTGGACACGGTAACCTGCATATTGTGGTTGAGATTTATAATAAATCTTGGTCACTGCAATGTAAAGTAACGGTCATTGCAATCATTATCAATGTGATCACTATCATATGGTATTGCAGAAACAAGCAAAGATTTGAGATTTTAAGAGCTTTCTTTGCCTAGGTTCACGCGCCTAATAGTCCTTCTATCAAGGAGGTGTTGTGGCAAACCCCAGTCCTTAACTGTGTCAAATGTAATATTTATGGTTTTGCCAAGAGTTTTCCTGCAACTTATGGAGGGGGTTTTAGGGATATGGGTGCTAATTATTTAAGTATCTTCGCGATCAATTTGCATATCATTACTTCCTATAAAGCTAAGCTTCATGGGCAGATGAATGCTATTGAGATACCTTATAAGAAGATTTGGAGGAGACTTTGGTTAGACTGACTCTCAACTTGTTACTATGGCTTTCAGAAATGCTAATATTGTTCCTTGGTACCTAAGAAATAGATGGATGAATTGTCTTAAGTTAACAAGAAACATGTGTTTTTAGTGGCCTTTAGCATAATGGCCTAATTTGGATGTTCCATTCCACTGTACATTTTAGATTCCTTAAATCGTTAAGGATTAAGCCTTTCTGAATTCATATTTTGTTAATGTGTTGATGTTTATCAAGGGTTCTGTACCTTGTTGTTTGCTATGTACTCTTCTTTTCTTTAGATGTATTATCCCTCTGAATTTTGCTGACCAGTTTTTTTTGTTGATTTCCTAAGGGATGCTAACATAATTGGAATGTCTTAGTTTGTTGCCTTTGCTCATTCTTTATCGTTAAAATGCCTTGGCTCATTCTATGTTGTTTAAAAAATATATATAAATAAATAATTTGTTACATGCTTGGTCATTGCACGTTCAATAATAATAACTTTTTTAATTTATACTTTTTGAAAGGAAAAAAAAAAAACAAGGCTCGGATTTAACACATTCAAAACTAATAATTTATTCTCTAAATAAAAGTTAATTTCTAGCATTATTTTTTTTATTTATGTCCGCATACAATGCAAAAATTGAATTTAAACATTCATATCTTTACCGTAAATCTTGAAGCAGAAGTTCCGCCACTTAACCCATGAGCTCATAGATGAGATGGTAAAGAATCACTTCCGATTTAACCAAAGACTCTAGATTCAAATCCAAACCAGAAAATATAACAACATAAAATCTCTTGAAGAGTTTTATTATTTATTGCGGTTCCATCCAACTCCTGGATAAGTCTCATGAGTTGCATGCAAAAGGTAGTTCGTTCCACTTTTGGTCTTGCATTTAAATCCATGCACAATAGTATCCTGCCAAATATCCTCAAAAACCTTCCCAACAATTTGAAGAGAATCTTTCATTAGCTCTGTCCCTTATTTATGTGGTGTCTTTCAGACTGTATCTTCTTGGAGATTAGGAGTATACAAATAATGGCCACGGAAACTTATCCGATATTATTAAGTAAATTCCGTTAATTTTTTTAATCATCTGAGCACCTAAATCATATTTATTTTCATCAAACGGAACTATATCTTTACCAATTTCAACGCTAAAAAATACATCTAAATTTGACTAAATAAACATGGAATTTTTTTGAAGGAAAATAAATATGGAATTAGAAGTGCTTTCAAAAATAAAAACATTGAATTAGAAGTGCACTTACTCAACGCATATGAAAGAAATAGTAATACATGCTCAACAATTTTAACAAAAAAATAAATAAATAATCCTTACTAAAAAAAACTCCTCATTTCTTGTTAAATGCACCTTTCAAGTTAAACAACGTCATTACATTTATTCCCAATCACTTACTCTACTTTATCGCTTAAAGTTTTTTTTTTTAGAGCTACTTAAACAATCTTCTAACATGCATGTTTTGCCACAGCTTAATACTACCTACGTAATAAATTTCAATGATAGTGGGTTGTTATAGATGAAAATCATCTATTAGAGATTTAGCCAATTTATTTCTCAAGTTTAATAACTGGTGAAATCCTAACATGTGCTCTTATTTTAATAATAATTCAAAAACCATTGACACTAACTGCCCAGAAAACGCTTTAAAAAATTAGATATGAAAAATATCAGTTTTCAAATTCACAACCGAATTGGAATTTCCCTTCAAAAAAAAAAGCTTATTAGAATTTAATGAAATATGATTAATTTGAGGGTATGATTTAGGAATTAGACCCCCATACCCATTATTCCACTTTGCTTTAATCTGCTTATGAATCAATTTTATGCAGATACTACTACTGATTCCAAAAGGTGTTTTAGATTAGACGAATTAGGGAGGATACAGAAGAAAAAAAATTACAAAGCACTGCATCGAACACAAAAAACTGCAACAAGTTTGAGTTATGAAAGCACACTGAAATAGATTGAAATGTTAGAGTCTCCTAAAGAGAAAAATATTAAAACAGAAAACAACAATAAAATGTGATAATCAGAATCAATACCAACAAATCATGAGGAAATAACTAACAAACCAATGATTGATATAAAAGGACACAAGAATGCAAAAGAACATGTTATAATCTCATGGGACATTAAAATATCTCTATATTTTACCTTTTCATTAGAAGAAAAAAGAGACACAACCATAAAGAGTATGCAAGTAGGTAACAGCTCATACACCCTAAAACATGTCAAAAACATACACAAACAAGATGATGCCTATCATCAAAATAAATTTAGATCAGACAACTAGTATGTATAATATGCAGAATTACTCTCCCTACATATGTACTCCCACTGTAACAATATAAGCGAACGTGATCAAAGAAAGTTGATGTATTTGGTCTTTGTACCAAATACATCAACTTTCTTTGACTCACTTTTGCTTATATTTTGTTAGAGAGGGAGTATATAATATGGCACTTTCTTGTATCAGATATTTAGTTTATGTAGGTAGGAGCACGTTATGCTCTGATTGATCAACAAACTAAACCCATACTTATATGGCATTCCAAAATAGGAGGCAGTGTTACTTCGTTCCTTCTTTAAAGTGGTATAAAGTTAAGAAAGATATAAATAGGCAAAAAGACCAATTCCCCGGGCAACTTAAATGTCTGGAGCAAGTACGTACCGCTGAATCCATCAATTGAAGACAGCAAGGTTAACAGATACTTAAAGTCACTGTGGTGATCTAGAAAATGACCATAAGGTGTTTCACATGTAAGACGTCGTTGAAAACTTGGCTCGTACAAACAGAAAACCCTCAGATAAACTCGCAACAAAAGTTTCCAGAAATAAGAAAACGTCTTAGGACCCTTTTACTTTTTAAAAATATTTCAATTTTCATTTAAAAAAATCAAAATTCATTTTAAATTGCTAGTAATAAGACAAAATAATCCATTGTGACAGATGAAAATAATAAAAGTATTGTTGACATTTTCAAACATTCTAAAAATACTAAATTTGTTTTCAAAATCGTAATAGAATATGGTGAGGGAAATACTAATTCTTGTTTCTTCTAATGCTTTAGTTTCAGTGGAAATGAAAACATAAAACAAGCCAAGTAAATGGGCCCTAATCTTTCGAAACTTTCATTGTCATCAATAAAATCTGTCTCAGCCTATTTAATCATCGACCCCCATACCAGGACAAATAATTTCATAAACAGTGTATATGTTCTCCAATCAATAAGCTTTCTTTTTTTTTATAGAAGCATCAAGCTTTCTTTAGTGTGGTAAAATCCAAAGGAAAATGCTAACTTGTACTTGAAGGCCATATGTTAAGGAACCTATAAGTAGAAATTTGTCTTAAAAGTCATGCATTCAAATTCTTAAAAGTATGAAATTGCTTTTAAACACACAATTTCTACTTTTAGGTTCCTTAACATCTGCCCTTAGGGCACAAGTTAGCATGACCCAAATCCAAAACATTGAACCTCTCTTCCAGCTTTGAGAGTCGGAAAAGAAGACACTATCATCATAATGAGCAAGGGTAAAAACACATGACAAGATATGACGGATCATGCCTTAGCTCTCAAGGCAAGGCACCATAAATATCATAATTTTTAAGTGTATAACCAAAGAAGATTTATGTAGCTAAAACTTTCCTATTACTACTTTCTTAAGAAAGGGCTCAGGAAAACAAAGAATTCTAACTTATGCATTACACCGTACAGGAAAGCAACCTAAAAATCGTAATGTACAATAAATATTTCTATGGAATTTTTTTACCAGAGTTCTTGATACATTATGTATAGGTGCCCTTGCATACTAATTGAAGTCAGTAACTAAAGCATTGTCTGTTCTGAAATTGCACGACTATTTACCTCAATTATCAGCAGTCTTTCAATGTGATGAGTTTGCCTTATTCTTTGAGTTATATCATTCAAAGCATGACGACCAAGAGTTCAACATCTTTTCTTGTTTAGTCAAAACCTGAAATCATCAAGCTATTCAGAATTCCTCGTCAAAAATATAGAAAGGTTAACAGCAAAACAAATCATTACATATGCTCGTACCCAAGAAGTGGATTGAAAATCATTACAAAGTACCTCACATGCCATAAATATAAAAATAGGGCACTGTCATCATTAGGACAGTGACTTCCTAAATATTAATGCAGAGCAAGGCAAGGAAAAAAGGAGCATATATATCCGTGACCATAATTATGAAATTCAAGCATACTTGCCCATTGTGCGTCTAAAATGCAATCAAGGGTTAAAAACATAACTATGAAGAAAAACAGCTGAACAACAAACAAGGGACACCTCAAGCTATCTTCTAAAATGTGATTGTAGAAGTAATCAATAAAACTACAGAAATGAAGACCACACTGGCATTTCTATAGTTTGTATGAACGCTTAATGTTCATACATTCTTTATGTTTATAAAACAAAAGCACAAATAGTGTAAGCTCTCAAAAACTAGTTCTTTTTACCTTCAAAAATTATTTCCAAAAAATAAAATGAAAAATTGAATGGACGACACACCTATTTTATGTACCTTTTATCACTAAATTCAATAATAAAATTTGGATGGGAAAACTAAGAAAGAATACATTTATAATTTGCATCAGTCCATGCTTGCCTGCTACTATCTTACTCGTTGTTGATAACTTCAAAAATGAATTACGCTTAACTTTTTAACAGAGATTACAAACACAGTTTAATAATTACCAAAGAAATTAATAATTTTAAAAAGGTAAGGATGATACGGGTCAAGAAAAGCCTTCAATAAGATAAAGTTTACAACAATTCCAATATAAATGACCATTTCATACTAAATTAAAAAAAAAAAAAAACAATAGGAACCAAAGCTAAAATGTCATTAACTTGAAGTCGATGATATTGATATTTTAGCTGTAGTCCGCAACCACAGGGATTATGTAAAGATTGGACATTGGAAAATATTTTCCAACAAATTATTCTGGATGCTGCCAAAGCTTATGTGATAATAGTTACCCAAAGGTGGGATCCAGGATTTGGGAGAGAAGAGACCAATTATTTAGTTGAGAATATGAACTTCAAGCAACACAACTCAAGATTACATCACTTCATGAATCACTAATTTTTTTCATTTCTTAGTAATTTGGGCGAAAATATTAGAATCCCCAAAAGAGCTCCAGAATTTGCTTCATATATAATTTATAAAGAAAGGTTACAACATATAAATACTCAAGTCACTAAAATAGGAGAACAAAATTAACATGCAACCGACAATAAGAAAACAAAATTTGAACAAAAAAACCTAACCAATAAAATTAACATTAATTTTTTTATCAGTTAAAATTGAATCCTTCAAGCAGATTTCTTTATATACGTTGTGTAATAATTACAAGGGATGGGAAACAGATAAACTAACCAAGTCAGTAACATGGGCCTAAACATGGAAGCCAATGTTTCTGGGATACATTGTCAGGAAAAATACAATATACACAATCCTGCCAAAAGCCTCCCCAAGTTTTCAAAATTCTCTTCACAGGTAAGTTGTATGTACTACACAGCCAAATCAAACTTTGCAGTACAATATATAGCCGAGCATGTTCATCCATCGGCAACAACACTGAAAGGTAACCAGCAGTCATAAATCAATAATTAAGAAGGAAAAAAAAAGAACATTAAAAATATCTTTTCTGACTAAAAAATGACAAAAGCATACTACAGGTAAGTAGAACATTAAATTAAACTGTTTATTATAAAAGAAATTCAGTCCATATACCAGATGATATTACTATCAAAATCAATTGTCACCATGTAAATAATTAACCTACGCAAGCTTGAACTCTAGGAAAGCTCCATTAAAGAGATTCCTACCGTCACAAACACAATGACTAATATCCTTAAGCTTTCAGTTTTGCAGACCGTAAATTAAGCCTCACAAAAGCAGTGTGTAAGATGAGGGTTTCCCAAGCTTTGTAAGCTTTATTTAGGTCATATTTCTGAGCGAAGTGGGGCTTGGACTTTTCTCCAATACACCTTTGTCACACAGTGGGCTATTAGGCCTGGTTTATTAACAATAGAAGTGGCCTAACAACAGATATAAGATAGGCTCTGATACAATATTAGTTTTTGGGCCTAACTCAACCCTACAAAAATAGCTTATAAAGTGACGAGTGCCCCAAGTTTGTACACTCCATTTAGGCTATATCTCTAAGATATGTGATGTGAGACTTGGCTTTTTCTCTAATAGAAGATGAAGTCTAAAATTTCCAAGCTGAAGTCAATTATTTTAAATGACCTAATACGCGCACAAAAAAATGACCACCTAGTAACTTACAGTACAGCAAAAAAAGTTCAAACATCATTGCAAAAAGCAATCCTCCCATAAACATATCCAAGCTGAGGAGAGAGAAAACATACTTAATTTTAATAAGACTCCAATTAACTTCAAGTGGGTCTCCAACTAACAGTAGTAATGTCTGGCCTGCCAGGCAATATCTGAGGAACACCATGTCCTGGAAGAAGGGAACAATGAGATTAATTAAATCCATAATTCATAAAACTAATTTTTTAACAATTAAAGATCAAATACAGTGAAGAAAAGCAAAGAATAAAAAAAGCAATGAAAAAATTAAGTCACCTGGTACTGGTGCACTAGGTAGGGTGCTTGAAACTGCTAGATGAAAACCTACATTGCTCAATGGAGGCCTTTCAAGTGGTGGTCGGAAACCTTCATCGCCATTATAAAAAAAAAAAAAGTTATGAACGACATTCAGAACACAAATTACCAAAAGCATTACTGTAATACAAAGCTTCTAAGGTAATCAGCAACAAAAAATAAATAGTAAAACTAAAAAAATATAAGGGAAAGAACCTCCACAAGCTGGAAAATAGATTAACATACCTTCTTGCCCAAAGGGAGGGCCTGAAGGATTTATCCCTCTCCATACAGCATTTTGATGTTGATTGTTTGTCGATGACATTCTCCTTTGCTCATCACTAACAAATTGCCTTAGGTTATCTGGAAGAGGTGGTAAAGGAAATGGAGGATGGAATGTATGTGGAAGGTGTTGCTGAACTGCGTGATTTGTATATGTAAACTGATTTGATGGATTTTGGGGTGGGGCAGGATGTGTATGTCTTTGAACAAATGGGGTGTTACCCTGCTGATACTGATGGTTAGGTTGATGAACTTGGGCATTTATATACACATCATTCTGTCCGAATTCTAATTGTCTACTGAAGTCATGAGGTACATTCTGCTGATACCCCAACTTTGGGGATGACTGATAGGACTGAGGTGGCATTAATGATTGGGAAACATGTGAAGGACGAGCCAGTCCAGACGATTGAGGAACCAATGATACTGGTGGGGCTGAGGATGGTAAAGGAAGAGGCAATGGTTGCAATATTGGAGGAGGTGGTGGTGGTGGGGGAGGAGATGGAGATGATGGAGGAGGAGGTGGGGGTGGTGAAGAAGGCAAAGGTGGGGTTGGAGGAGGTGAATCAAGAGGTAATGGAATGGAACCCTCAGGAGTAGCCAATATGTCTTCTGCAATATCTGAAGTTGGGTCTAAATTCCTATCTGAGCTCTGAAGAAGCATATCAGTTTCGACACAACTGTTCAAATATACAGGTCTCTCATCCTTAGGGTGACCTGAAACATCTTCCATTTCTAGCTCACCATCCACATCCTCCAAGATACAATGGCGCTTGTCATTTGGGGTCACAGTGCCCGTTTCTGATCCTCCAAACTTGGGTGTGGGATCTACTGGAGATGTACCATACATATCTGTACATGAATTGATTTGTAAATCTTCTTCGTCCTCATCTTCATCGAATGCGTGGCAAGATAAAAAGCCAGGCAGCTGAAATGTTGCATTACTGACAGACAACACACATGAATACAACAAGAATCAGATATCCAAATTACATTTTTTAACAAAAAAAAATGGTAATAGAAAAGAAAACAAGAAATACACAGAAAAGCTTAATAACATGGCCAATATAATCCTTCAAAAATAAAAACATGGCCAATATAATAAATGCTGTCTATCATGGCATCAGGCATTCTATTTGACAATCGATTATTTTCTCCTGTTCATGTTGTTTCAATACTTTGTTCACAATAATTTTAACAGAATACTGCTTAGCTGTAATAGGAGAGTATAATAGGTCAGCAATCAGTTGGAACGTGTCTCGTCTAACAAAATAGTGAACACCAAAAGGAGTCGCTATTCATAGCAATTTAGATAACATAAATTACTTTGCTGCATCATTTCAGGATTCAGAAAATATTATTTCTCTTGGGTTTGAATAAGGATAAACTAATTGTGCAAAATTGACCAGAACTCATGATAGGAAAAACAAGAATTTATGGAATCAACCTAAAAAATTGATGGAACAAATACCAGACCTTCCATATTCATCAACAAGCATGCCTTCCATTTCTCTAATTGGGTCATCCACAGATCGCTCGGCACGAGAGGGACGTCTGAAGGAAAAGCTAACTGTGATATCATCATTTGAAACCCCAATTTCATCCATGTAACGGCGAATAACGGACTCAGGCAAAATTTTCCTCTCAAGCCACAACCTCAAAACCTGCAAACCACCAAAAATAGAAAATATACATATTCAAACAAAATTTCATTTCAATGAATGAGGTAAAGTCACAGTCAAAGTCAAGTAATGTTGTATTTGACATTCATAAAACATGATCACGTAGGGCTCAATTTGAGGAAAAGAGCCATGAAGCTGTTTGCGATGCTGGATGAATTCGATGTTTTCCCCGTAACCTCCCTTCCCCTGACATTGGTGTTATTTGCATTTCAATTCAGAAAAGTAGCCCATATATTTCTAAGTGGTGATGACCTAACTTCCCTTGGAATAAGTTGTTTGAGATGCAGCATTAATCTAATGTTAGTCCCTTTACTTTGAATCGTCATCCATGTTTGTTCTAAAAATATTTTCAAGATTGAAGTGTCAAATTCAGTGGTGATTGATGGTTTTCACACTATAGACATGGTGAATTTAATCGGAGTGAAACACCAACATCAGTTTCAATCAGAGACAAGGTTGAATAAATGAAACAGTGGCCACTCTTTAGGGCTCTTGTGCATGTTTCCGGGCACTTTCCTCCACTAATATGCAAAGAAACTAACTGGCTAGCTTTGTTGCATTATTTGTATTTATTTTCTTTCTTGTTTTTTTTTTTTAGGATTTCAATGCATTCTAATCCTCCTCCTATTTCTACTCTGCCTCATCCTTAATACAATTTCTATTGCTGTTGATTAAAAAAAAAAAAAACTGACCTTGTGACATTGACGACGATTTTCACGGGCACTGGCTCCAGGGGGAGCAGCAGCACCAAGAAGACGTGGCAGCGCTGCTTGAACTGTAGGGATGTAAGAAGCTCCAGCAATTCCTAAAAAACCCTTCAATTAGTGAGACAGATGCCGCAATGAAAAAAAAACCTAAACTTGCAATTGTGAACTGGGAAAATAAGTGGAAACAAAAACATCATTAATAAATGCTAATAGAAAGGGATTATCTCATTCTTCACCTACCTTTTTGACTATGTGAACACTGGGTGATAGAATCAACAAGAAAAAACAAATCCACTTTGCGATGAAAACTAGTTTCATTTTCCAATTTCCGAATGAGAAGTTCAACAACCTGAACATAAAGACTTCGAAGTGAGTCCAACATAGATACATTGACCATAAAATTACCATAATCATCAAAATTAGTAGCAAAAGTATAACATCTTAAAATCAATAATCACATTCCAATGAATGATCTCTAACTAAATATAAAGCAAACAGAGAGAAGATGCATGTCTTATCTTCGATGGATTCTCAATGCTCCTACTCAAGGATTGTTAACAACTTAATACGACAAATAAAAGCTCCTTATGATAATAATATTAGCAAGAAATTAATGTAAAAACACACAAGTAAACTAATAGTAGAAGTATACAACTTACAACACATTAGTAACATACAAAATAATGTTCCACAACCTTCATTCTCAGTAAATATGAGGTTCGGGCACCTCCCCCCAAAAAAACTGGAAATGCTGGTTTAGGAGATCCCATCTAGTTTCACACTTCCAACTTCTTACATATCACATCAATGTATTTTCAACTTAATGTTGGTTTTGACACATATTTTTGGGCATGTGCACTGAAACATGTACTACATCTTTTCCTACTAGATGGGATTGGCTGTCGATCAGCCAACACCATTGAGTCTTGTCATGTATTAAGGTCAAAGGTAGTTCATTAACCTCTGACTCTTTCTTAATATTGTCCTGCAATTTTCCTTGGTCTCCCTCCAACTCAACTACTATCTTCCATTTGGTCAACCCTCCTTGTAAGTGTGCAGGTCTTCTCCATACATGCACAAACCACCTAGAACGAGATGCAATTATCTTTTCAACAATGAATAGGGCAACCCCAATTTTCTCTAATGTTTTGTATATCTAATTTCTAATCACGGCTTATCTTGTATAATGACTTATGTATTGTAACATTCTCATCCCTGCATCCCTAAGTTCACTTGTTAGTATTTAACTGCTGTTACCGCCACATTTCAATTCCACGTAACATTTCTGAGCACTATGATAGTAATTAAATAATTTAAGTTTTTTTTCTATTGAAACTTCACCCCCTCTTATAGTTCATTTAGCTTTGCAAGGAAAAGTGGAGGGTATGAGATCATCATTTGATTCATAGTTATAAACTAACAATAATATGGGCTGACCTCGTTGGCAATGCCATACTTAGCACAGTCTATGGCAAGACGTGTTGCGCGCCCAATGCTTTCCTTGGTCCTTGACAAAGTTTCGATCATTCCTTCAAAAGCGTCACGAGCAACAGCAGCCTCCGTACCACCACTGAGAGAGCCCCCAGGACCCCTTTGCACTGAACTGACCCTTCTCTCCTCAATTTCATCAGCATCGAGCTGATTTTGAGATGCAGAGTGATACTCGTTAGTTAGAGGAGAAACCGAAGTTGTGTGCTCATGAACTCCCTGCACATCTGCATGTGCAAAGTTACTTGAGACAGACAGAAATGGCTGTACTGTGGAGGGGCTAGGAGTCTCTCCCTGAACGTGGTGAATATCAGAAGAAAGATATTGAGAATGAGCTTTTTTCCATTTTGCCTGGGCAGCTGCAATAAGATGCTTCATATTACTTCTTTCTTCCATACCCTCTTCCAATCTGTAATAATATAAAAAAAAATTAAAAAAAAATAAAAATAGGAAGGGAAAAGGATCAGCAAACAGCACCAAACAAAATGAAAAGAACATAAAGCATAAGTACCTATCAACATGTAGTGCATCAGGCTCCTTAAAATCTACTGCTGACATAGGAATGTCAACTGCCTGAGGCAATGTCTTTGGAGTAGTCTTGGAGATTTCAGCTGAAGATGACAGCTTCTTATGAGCAGAAACCTGGTTCTGAGAAGAGCTGAGGTTATGTGAAGATTTTGAAGACCCGTTATCAGCTTTCTTTGGAGTAGCAATGCTGGAAGCTTTAAGCAAAGGTTTGGAGGATTTACTCCGCTCAGCATTTGACTTAGTTATTGTGGGAACTGCCTGAGGTGATTTTACTGGGGAGGCAGAGCTTACTTTTGCCGCCTTAGAAGGAAACTGCTTTGAATCTAACTTATCATGACTATGAGGAACATGAACAGTAATGATTTCATCAGCTTTCTCTTTTTGAGAGGGTTTAATTGATGATGTATGACTATGTAATTGAGAAGACGACTCTTTCAAGTGAGCATCCACATGTTCACTAGAATTTCTGAGAGCCAGATGAGCAGCATCAGATTTCTCAGAATGTGCATTATTGCCCTTCTTGACATCTGAAGCAAAAGGTGACTTACTATTTTTTGCAGCTCCTCCATGAACAGGAGTTTTAGGTTTATCATCGTCTTCATAAAGGCAAACAGCTTTACGTTTCTTCTGTACTTGTTTTGTCATAACATTCTTCATATCACCTTTCAGTTTAAGATTACTCCAATCTTTTTTCTCATCAGAAGCAATTCTATCAGAATCAGGCATAGTTTTCTGAACTTGGCTATGATGTTTGATTGTAGGTGGCAACTCACGGACAGAGCTTTTTTCTGCTTTTGAATTTGATGTGGACCTTTTCAGCTCAAACATTTTAGATGATTTATCTTCAACAAAAGTAGAGCAAGGCAAAGTACTTTTCACATTTTTTGGGATGTGCCCTGAAGTTAAATCATCTTTAGCATCCATGCGTTTCAACTTCTTCGCAGCATGTAAGGATTCATTTGCTCCCACATTATGCTTTGTATGAACTTGGTTCTTCTTTCCCATACTTAAATTTTTGCCACCAGCCTCCTTGGCATCAGACATTATCTCGGGTAATTCATTTTTTACCTCAAGAGTAGCATTTTTTGAAATCAAGTTCTTACCTTTTTCTCCAGTATTACCATTCAAGTCTGGTTTAAGAGTGTCTGGAGAATCTGATTTACCAGCAGATGCATCTTTTCCTTTCTTTCCTGTTTTAAATGTCGCCCCCGACCTGGAAAGATCAGCGCTGCCAATAGAGCTTCCCACCTTCAAAATTGTTCCAGCAGAAGATCCACCATTTTTATTTCTACCATCTGCAACTTCAAGTCTCCTCTTTGAACCAGTAACGAGCTTTCTTGGCGTACTCCCATTTGTTAAGACACTATTTCCGTTATCATGTTGCCCAAAATCATTAACATTACTTGCACTTTTAAGAGTGGGTTTGCTAGAATTCTTCTTTATCTCTGATCCAGTGGATAATTTACTTTTGACTAAAGGTGATGAAACAGAAGAACTGTCATTTGGACGGCCAGACTCGGTGAGCTGTTCATCTAGGCTACCCCTCTCTCTGGTTTTCTGCAAACAGTCCTCCGAATCGGAGCCAGCATTACTTGCATAGATATTATCCTTTTCAGCATGAGATGTCACAGCATCAGTGGTATCCTTTGAATTACCCACTGCCTCGTCGACAGTAGGAGCTTCTGAACCAATCCGAGAATCATCCGTGTCGTCACCACTAGTCTTCTGATTCTGAAACTCATCAAAAGCTGCACATATTTCCTTCACAGCTTGGGTAAAGTACTTTGTCTTGCCATGAAGCCGAGCAGACAACTTACTTTTATACTCACTTGTAAATACCTGAATATCTGCGGGTGCAACAAAAGCTCTGCAAAGGAAAACAAAATAACATAGGTACAATGGTATGGAGACAAAAGTGCAGGACAGTTAATCTAATGAAAAATAATAACAACGAAGGATACAAAGCAGAAATCACAAGAGTAATCGCTAAATCAGATTACCTTCCATTTAGACAGAGATATTGTACCCTTCAAATTAACCAAAATTTACTTAATATCATGCTTACCAACAATTTAATTTGTGAGATAATCCAGGATCCTAATTTTGTGAATTATCAGATTGTGAGTCACATAATGCTGGAGAACAAGTCACAAAACCTATTATAATAAACTTTCCTCTACTTGTAACATGACTAATATACTTATGTTATAGCATAATGTAGAGCTACAAAACATTGACGCCTTTTTCTTCAGACATGATCATAAATACCAAAAGACATATCAGAGCAGAGCATAAAATATCTTCATAGAGCAGTCAAAGACAAGAAAAAGAACCCATTAAGAGATACGCGTTAGTTTAAAGATCTGTTGAACACCTTTACAATAAAGATCCAATCTCAAAAGATTCAGTTATCATTGGAAAGTCCCCAAGAACCCAGACCACTTTTCTATCATTAAAACATTCTATTTGGCAATTGCTAATAAAAAGACTATTATTTGCATGCAAAAACTACTATCATAAATTATTGTGACGACTTACACTATAGCATCCCAAATTAGTCCCTGAATTTTTCATGTTAATTGTTTAAGGTGGTTCAATTTTAAACTTTGTCAGAACATCAAATTCATCAGGTATAAGATTTTTCCGTCCCTTTCTTTTTCTTATTTAAGTATTCAATGACTAGGGAAGGCAGTTGAGGAATCAAAATAGAATCCAACACCTCGGTTCCATAAAACTTTGAACAACTGCAAGGAAAAGAGTAATAAACACCGCAATATGACTAATTTACACAACCTCTAAACTAAAATTAGGCATAAACTGTTTAAGCTGTGTTCCAATAGTAAAATCATCTCCACACTGCCGCCCACAGACATGACAGAAGATTCTCACATTTAACAGGGGACTATTTTGACACCACATTATCTACAGCAACATTAAAAGTTGTTCACTTTCTTTTAAGCCCAATAATCATTAAACTTAATTTATTTACAGATATTGGTCCCATTTGTTTGTGATTTTCTTGTAAAAATGTTCTATTTAATGCTTTTCTTGGTAGTTAAAAATGGTGGCTTCAGGAGAAGAAAAATAAACACTAAAAAAAGGTGTATCATAGAATCACCTTTTTGAGCATCAAGCCGTAAACAAACAGATCCATAAAGGGACTCATGGGTCTCCATGCAGCATAATCTTTTTGGGAAGTTAATCTTTGGCACAGTATAAGAGCCTCTAAAAACCAGTAGTTAGGAAAACAAAAGGTGGGATTGGAAAGGATGTAATTCCTAATATCATAGGGCCCTTAGTTAGATGGATTCATTAGAAAAATAAAACCAATTATGGGACTTCTCCTAACACAACTTAACCTTTTAGATAAGTTGGTGTGTTTGTCAATAAATTGCAGAGTCGATTATATCCTACAAGTAACTCATGGAAACAATTGTTTGCATTAACCTAAAAAGACATGCAGATATAGAATCCATAAATAATATAATAAAACTTAATTGGAAGCTTGTCATTTCAGTTTCAACATTAAAGATACCATTCTAAAAACACTACAATGTACTACAACATCTACACAATACTCTTTTAAGTCTTTATCGGTCAAATAAACTCCCACAACCGTGACAGCCAAAAGCCAAAGACTCGGAATAGAATACCACTAAATAAACACCTCACAAAAGCGGTGAGGGGGAAATATTTCTAAACTCCAACATATGTCATTAGTACAACTTTTCCACATCCAAACTACATAATTGGGTTACACTTAAGTATATTTCTCTTTACTAACTCACACAACCATCCCTATTTTTCACCGTGAATTATTAAAGGCACACACCCCCATCATTCACCGGTAACTTAGCAACATGTTAGTTACAAGAGAAATCAGGTGAGAGAGGCTTACATCTCTTTGGTGCCAAAGAATTGAACAAAATATTTCTTCGGATCAACAGCTTTCTCCCAATCTTCAGGCCTACTTATCTGAAAACAAAAAACCAACAAAATCAGTAACCCAACATCAATGCACAAAATCAAACATAAACAAAAATCTAAAAATCACAAATTTATCAGGAAAAATAGAACCATAAACTCACAAAGCAACGATTTTCATTCAAAATCAAACATATAAAAAAACAAAAAACCCAAAATCCCTAATTCAAAAAAAGAACCACAAAGTCATAAAAAACGATTTTTTATTCAAAATCGAAGTACCAGTACCAATAACAAAACTATTCACAACCAAATCATGAAGAAATCGATGAAGCAAACCTTGGCAGGCCAAGCAGGGAAGCCCTTAACCTTAGCAAGGACAAGATCGCCTAACCGCAAGTGTCCGTTCTCTTTGGCTTTGTTCGCTCCGCGTCGACGCGCGGGAGGCATGACTCGGAGAACAACGTCGTGGAAGAATTGCAGAGAAGAAAGGGTTCGATCGGAAAAACCCTAGAAAATCCCGCGGAGGTGCCGCGGGAGGTTGAAGATGAATTCAGCGGCGGAGGTGAAATGGATTTTGAGGGAATTGAGCGAGAATCGCAAAAGATTTTGATTTTGTGAGAATCGCTTATTGATCGATTTTGCGTTTGCGTTTTTGGGTTTGCACAGAAAGTGTAAAGGAAATTTTTCTGATCTTTTTCTTTTTGGTTAAATTTTCGGTCTTTGTTATTTGTTTATTTTGGTAACAAATAATTCAATTTTATCTTTTTTCTTCAAAAAACAAGATCAATTTTATCTTGTTCTTTTTTATAACTAAAATATTTGAATATAAATTAGTAACATTTTATATTTTGATTAAATTTTATCTTCTTGAAAAAATTTAGTAAAATTTTAATTTTTAAATATTATATGTCTAATAAAGATTTTATTTAAAGTTTGGTTCATTTAAAAAAATTACTTGCCTCAGCAAAAAAAAAAAATTGACTTGATTGACTTAATAAAATTTTAGATATTAGATATGGAATTGATTTGATACAAAAATGAGAGCATTTGAATTTGAGTTGAGAAACATATATAAGCATGTTGTTAACTAGGAGCATGGTACTTGTTAAGAAGTACATGTGTGAAGTGTGATCCAACATTTAGATTCACACGTTGTTTATAGACAGGCGGTGGAATCTAAGTGATGTATGTTTGGTTCAACCACATTTATTGGACTTAGAACTAGATATCTCACAAGTTAATGTAAGCATGTGCATGCGACAAATCCACACGACACAAAGCAGTAAACGTGTGTACTTTTGTTTCTTGTATTTCTCTTGTCCTACATGACTCACAAAGTCTAAAACACCATTGAATGATCATCAAGTATCATATAAGCATGTTAATAAATTGTTTTGACATATCAGATTATTATCCAAATAATAGTGATATTCATCTTCTTAAAAAAAAAAAAAAAAAGTGGTATTCATCTAATTATTTTGCTAATAATAATGGACGTTTTGACGATAAATTTTTGAACTTTCCTTGATAAATAAATAAATTTGTGAATTATTACATAATTGAAGGGTTCTAATATATCCAAATCTATGTTTGGTTACTTGATGAGAATGTAAAAATGTGTGTCCTTCTCTTCTAACGTGATTCACATTTATTTGGTTCTTCTTCACTTTTCTCGATCAGTTCTATGTGAAGTTGTTATCGCTAGCTTCTTTAAATCAATTCTTTTTGCCGCATGTTTGCTTTCGATCAATTTATTTTTTTCTTTTGGATTGAATTGCCTTCCACCTACCTCATAAATGTGATCTCCTTTCACCTGCCTTATAACTCCATTCTCTTACAATATTCATTAGTCCTTCCAAAAATTAAAGGTGTTATCATGTTATATTATAAATAATCTTTCTTTATTAAATTAAATTTGTAGAAAGTGACTCAAAATTAAAGTCTGGAAGCTGTCAAAATCGAAGTACGATTTGAGAAATCGGAGCACGCTTTTTGGAGCAGAATTGGCACTTTCCATCCGTAAAAAATCGGAGCACGATCTCGCAAAATCGGAGTACGATTTTGCGCAAAAGCATAAAAATAAAACGTATTTTTATGGGCCTGATTTTGTTCCAATTTATGAGGGATGTTTTCCACTATAGATATAAACCTTGTATCAGATGATTATGTTTGTAGAAAACAGGATTTAGAAGGCAACATACAAACTAGGGTTTGTAGAGAATTTCTCTTGGCAACAAACACTAGGGTTGGGATTGTTTTGATTCACCTTGAACAAAACACTGTTAGGACTGAGTCTCTTGGTCATGGGAAGAGATTGGGACTGTGGGTAGAGTTAGGTTTGAAGACTAATTCTTGTAACCCTCAATGTCTCTTTAAAAGAAACTCATATCATTACAGTGGAACGGAGAGCTGCTCTCTCCCCAGAGTAGGTCATCATTAGACCGAACTGGGTAAACAAATTATTGTGTTCTCCTTCTTCCTTTATCCCTTGCTGTTTATTTTTGTTTGAATTATTATTTTGTCACCCTCTTGATTTGATTACTTGGTATTAATTTGCTCCACGCATCAAGTTTATTATTGGTGTGTTTTTCACAACGAATTCACAACAAAATCAATAAAAAAAACTGAATTGAATTATAATAAAGAGGGACTACTCTATTTGTGATAAAGAGTGTGCACAATGGAATAAAATGGAAAAGGTCAAAATATAAAAGGGAGCCCAAATTATAAATAGAAAGACAAAAAAATAAGTCCAAAAACTAAGTAATTATATAACTTTGTAAGCCCCTCTCAAGCTGGAATCAAAGATATCAATGAGGTTCAACTTGAAAACAATTGCGTGAAAAGCTGTTGTAATGTCTTCGTGTGAATGCAAGCAAGTTGTGAAGACGAAGTAACATGAAGCAAATAAATCGTACTAGACTATGTTTTATCACAAACTAGATAAAAGGGTATGATTCAAAGACCGGAAACTTTCATAATGTATAAGAGCCATTGAATTTCACATGATGTGTGGGTTGGAGCACGGTATTCCGCTTGAGATGGAGAATGAGAAATAAAAGTTTGCTTCTTTGATTTCCAAAAGATAAGAGAAACACCAAAGAAAATATTGAAATGAGTGATACACTTTCTTGAATCTAGGCAAGCTGCCCAGCCAGTGTCGCTGAGGGCAACAAGTTGCAAAAGAGAGACTGAGTAGAAGAATAAGCCTTTTACATGACAGCTCTTGATATAGTGTAAAATGTGAGCCGGAGTTGTAAATTACGAATGCATAGGGTTGGAGACAAATTGGCTTGGTTCGTTAACAGGAAAAGTTGGGTATGGTCTTGTGTTAGTGAGGTAAAGAAGACGACCAATAAGTCTTATGTACAGTTTGGGATTAAGGCAGGGGTTTCCATCATCTTTATGTGATTTTTTGGTTAGGTAACATGGGTGTCGTTTAGAATGGAAAAGTGTTAGACTTTCCCGTGATGGCCAAGTGAGTCAAACATGGGGGGGGGGGATCATAAATTAACATTATTTTTTATATATCTATATTTTATTGATTGTTTTATATTATAAACTAGGTATATAACCCGTGTGTTGCACGAGTTTGATTAAAATATTGCTTGCAATGTTGCACTCATGCTCGGTGTCAATATCGCTTATAAGAAAAATTGAAATAAGCACAATTAGTATATGATTAATCTTTGGTGGTTTCATATCAAACCTCCCCTTTCTACTCCGACTTTTATTAGTTCGGATTTTTTTAGTCAACAGTTTGGTTTAACTTGTCACTTTGCTTAATTCTTATTTTTGTGAGAATGTGACCCCACAAAAATTATAAATTAACATTATTTCTTATATATCTATACTTTATTGATTGTTTTATATCATAAACTAGGTATATAACCCGTGCGTTGCATGGGTTTGATTAAAATATTGCTTCCAATATTTCTTTTTCGGGATTGCAATGTTGCAGTTATGCTCGGTGTCAATATCGCTTATAAGAAAAGTTGAAATAAGCACAATTAGTATATGATTAATCTTTGGTGGTTTCATATCAAACCTCCCATTTCTACTCCGACATTTATTAGTTCGGATTTTTTTAGTCAGCGGTTTGGTTTAGCTTGTCACTTTGCGTAATTCTTATTTTTCTTTTTCATATGACTTTTATGTTCTCTAATATATTCTCTTTTCTTTTTTATTTTTATTAATATGTTTTGCTTTTTGCCATATAGCATTATTATAGTGAGAATATAGTACTATTATTTTAAGATAAGATAAGTTTTAGTATTGTCCAATCTTATATAAACATTAATAGAATAAAAAAAGGATGAAACTTGTTTTTTTAAGGGAAAGGATGGGACTTATATAACTGAAGTTTAATTACATTGATATTAGAGATTACATTAGAAAGGAGTGAAAAGTTTTTATAAAAGTTTCACATAATCACAATTCTAATTTAAAATTAGATAGTATAAGAGAGAGTGAGAAGTTTCTCTATAGAATGTCACATCATCATGATTCTAGCTTAAGAAAAATTCAAAAGACATATTCGAAACAAAGCATATAATCGAGACAATGGTTAAGAAATTTAAAACGCCAAAGGCATTATATTAAAAGAATATAATAAGAGTAATTTTAATTGCACCAATCATCTTTAAATATAAAATCACAATTGACATTGCAATTTTGATCAATTTTTTCTTAATTTATTTATTGACTGGAGTACCATTTTTTATTCAAACTACGATGAAGAAAATTTTCACTTAATTTAGCTCTTGCAGTTTGCTTCATCAGATACCGTACAAAGAATCGTTGAGTATGTCAATGCATTTTGTTTAATAGACGATAATCTCATGACTAAGATATTGACACACTCTCAAATATCCATTGTGACACTTTGTGATTTAACCATTTGTTTTTGATGGTATGTGATCAAATCTGAAAAGTACAAAAATAAGAAAATTGTAGTTGTTCAAATTATCTATGTACATCGAAAGAGTTGAGATTTAGAATTATGACATTTATAAACAGCCATATAAATCATCATAGTAAAATAAATTTGTATCTAAGATTTAAGATTGAAGAGTGTGTGAAAGAGTGTTTTTAGAGGCATTTGACTATGTTATTTTAGTTGAACATTCAAACTCTCATAACCTATATGCCAGTTAAAAGTAGATTTTTATGAATAATTAAGTAATGTATCAAAAAATAAATGATTAAATTATAAAACTGATCTTGACCAATTTTTTTTTTTTTAATAATTGACCAAAAAATAATAATTATAAAACTGGTATATTATTACAAAGCCACCTCAATATCATTTTGAAGGGAAAACATATTTCTTTTACATAGCCTGTCTTCTATATGTTTCCTTATTTAAAACAAAATTACAAATCATACATAAGTATACACATGTAGATAAGTCATTATAATTGATAAATGTATGAAATTCAAAGTCATAACAATATTAAAATGATATATGCAGCAAAAACCAATATATGATCCACATTTAATCTTATTACTGAAGTCACAGATGTTACCAAAGTTCTTCACTGTCTTCAACCTTTATACTTGTTAGACTTGATTTAACTATCAACAAAGTTTTGAATAATAATAAAAGATAGTAGGCTATATTCTCACAACCAATCTACCTTATTGTGTGCTTGAAGAATGTTGTCTTGCCTCATGGACGAAAAGCTATCAGACAATGCGAAAGACTTCATTTATGTGTTTGTGCTTGTTGAGTTCTTGGTTGATACAAACTGTTACCACACAACATGAGAAGGGATGACAGAAAATGTGAATATAGAAAATGTGAACACAATATTTGGTTTTCAACTTCTTCAAAAAAAATATATATTTGGTTTTCAATTGGTTAAATAAATATGTGAATTGAAAAGGTTCTCCAATTAAAACATTACGTAGAAACGAAAAGTGTGAGTTAGGAATACAAAATGAACTTCTTTAATTTTCATAACAAAAAAAAGTTCATCAAATTTTTTTTGAAACTTCTTTGACATATTTAATGCATCGATTTTTTGTTTTAGGATTTGTACCATTAGACCTTATTAAATTTATTGTGAAAATGTGGAGAAGTTTTAAGAGAGGGATAATGGCAAGGTTTCAATGAGATAAAATACAATGGAAGTGTTTAATTAGAAATGAAATTAAGAGATTTAAGAAATGATAGGAAGCTTTTATTGAATGTCAATCATCATAAAAGCTTGCATGAGAACAAATCAAGTTTCCTTTACAAAGATATATAGATATAGATATAGATAGATTAACATTATTTGTAACTTTTCAATGCCTTTACATTAACCATTATAAAAATATATTAATTTGTAGCATGTGGTTTCCTCACCCTCACTAGATTCAAGCTCACGTTCGCGTCCTCAAAATCGGGTCATAACTCACAGCCCAACCCTTATACCAGCTCTTCCCTCATCAACATGTACTCCACAAAAATTTCATAAAATTGACATCTATTACAACAATATGATTTCCACTTATTCTTCTGATTCAGTGATCTTTAAAACGATTAAAAAATTGAACTCACTATTCATTAAAAAAATAAATAATTGAACCCAATTGGTGTTAGTAATTGTTGTAACAAATTAAACCAACAACAAGAATTCAAGAACCACATGGTTTCCACTTCAATGATTCAAGCAATCGTCATGTGCAAAAATAGCAACAACAACACCCATATGCATAATGTTAGAACGATGTAGCTGGAAAAGGGTTGGTTAAGGGTGTGACTAATCGGATGAGGCAAACAAATATGACAATGGACTAATTGGGAGGGGTGCAGATTTTTCGTCTGACAAGCTGGGAGGCATCTTAGAGACGACTAATGACTAATTAAAATATTGTTGTTTTTGAGAGAAAAAACACAGATTTTTGGCCAACCAACGACAATAGCCACATGTATATAAAAAGGTAAGTCGTCCATCATGGGAAAGTCTTACACTTTTCCAGGTTAAACGTCCCAGGTAACATGAGAGTAGAAATAGATTTGCAATACAATAGACTCATGTTATCCAATAATTTCAATGCATATTTTCTCTAGTTGTACCACTTACCAAGGAAGAATTTGAGGGAACATAAATTTTGTCGATTTCATTATAATCATTTGTATTTGTTTTTTTTATAAAAGATAGTTGTGAATCCAACAAAATTTATCCTAGATGTTCATGACTAATTTCTCTGCTTCAATTTAATTACTATTAATTTACATTATCGTATATAATTATATTGGTCACCAAGAAAATTAATTTCATTTAAATATACGAGACTTATAATTCAATACAAACCTTAGATGGTTATGCATCCACAAACCTAACCAAATTTCTCAAAACAATAAAAATAATTCATCTCGATGCATTTCATGAACTAATTAGTTTCGTGCATTGTTTTGTTTAACGTGCATTAATTTGTTAAGATTTATTTTTTGATATCTCATGCTTGAAAATAAGGCATTATAAGTCAATAGTTTTTACTTGGTATAGATAGTAAAAATAGAGAAGATAATTATTTACTAAGCATGTCAAAGTTGTTTGTATGCAATCAAAAAACAAAATTGTATGAATGAAATATACTGTTTTTATGAGATATTTTGTTATTTAGTATACAAAAGACAGATAAATATTTGTACCGCGTCCCAATGCAAATTTTTATGTGTTTGTATATATGGTAGCAAATATTTATGTACCGATATGAAAAAGTCAACATGATGTTGGACAATGTTCGTATTATTCTCATTGTTAGATCTTGTTACTGATATTGATATTGAGCTGCATTACGAATGATTTTAGTCTGCTCTCATTGTTTTGCTGCTAGTGGAATGATGGATATGGCTTACTTGTTCATATTATTCTCATTGTTGGATATTGTTATTGTTTAAGTGTAATCTTACATTATCACATCTTGTGTTGGGTGTTGTTATTAATAAAATTGAGTTGCTTCAAAAAAATAAAAATAAAAATAAAGGAACTCGCAAAAGCACAAGCTTTGACGAGGAGAGTGTATATAAAGATTTGAATCAAATTCAATATGAAACATAAAAAATGACAGAACAAAATTCATAAAATTTAAAATTGTTTTGCTGAATTCATAAGGAAAATTATACATTTCCATAATCCATACTATAAGTGAATTCATGGAGTCTGCAAATTAGAATAATACACACAAACCTTAAAACTAACATAAATTCATAAAAGAAATAGAAAAGACCATATTCATAGTTCTTTATAAACACAGTACTACGAAATTGTTGAGTAAACAATAAACAATAGAAGGGTAAAGAATGATCAAGTTGTTTGCATAGTTCAAGATAAGTTAAATAAAGAACCCTATTTTTGGCACTTATTCTATGATGGTTGTTATACTTGCAAAAATACTTCAATTGCTTAACATTGCAGCAACCAAGCATTTGTCCCAACAAGAACTCTTGCATTGAACAAATTTCATCAAATATTGAGAGATTTCATCAAATTTCGTCACTAAATCAAAAGACATTTGGAATTTTGTTTGACAACTCTTGCATTGAACATCACCCATGATGTTAAAGATTCCATTTTGTAGAAGATGATTGAGCTCGTGAACTTTTGTTCGGCGGGCGGTTGGCCATAAAAAATGAATCGGGATTGGACCGTTACGTGGTGGATCTTGTCGGCGACCACGAACTTCATGACAGTTAGCAGCGACATCTTAGGGTGCTGGAGGTGGATTTGATGCATCAGGGAGAAACATGCGCTGAAGTGGTGTTACAGTGTTGTTCATGTTTCTTTAGATGGGTAATGAATTGTGAAAGAATTAAGAAAATAACGTCACTAGGACACGAGAAAGAAATGATATAGTCAAAAAGAAAAAGAAAAGTTAGTAAGACGCGGAGAAATATTATGGTATTGAAATTTGAAGAGAATGAGTAAAAGTTCAATGTAAAAGACTTGTCCTAATAAAATGCATGGGATCAGTGTATCTGTTCAAAGAATGACGTTAAATGTTATTTGAATAAGGGAATGCTTTTATCGCACAGGTTCAATTACTTTTTTTTAACCAAAAAAAGTCGGTTACATTTTAATCAACTATTTAAAGAAAAAACAACTAAAAAAACATTAGTTCAAACTAATCAACTAAGTATAAATAAAAAAACTAAATGCAAAAGTGGTTGGTATTTTTTACCACTCCTCAATTTTAATGTTCTTCAAAGAGCTGAATAACTACTACTTTCAGTATCAAAAGGACACGCCCACTTTCTAGACATGATATAAACTAAATCGAAAGTCAGATCGATGATATTTCTCAACAAACTATCAGATTGAGATTGATCAATGATTTGTTACGATGTATTAATTGGTTTACTAATTACATGATAAATATCATCAATGTCATTTCAAATTTTGATTTACTAAAATTAATATCTCAATTAGAGAAGGAAAAAAGAGAAGATGAATATCTCATTTTAAAATCCAAATGAAAATCGAAGCTTATTTTGATGGATGAAAAATAATGATTTGAATGAAAATTATTTGTTCTCTGTTTAGATTATCACTTGTAACAACATGTGTCTTAGGCTTAAAAGTATATATGTATCATCATTGGAACATGTTTTTTTAACATCATCTTAAATCAAATACCAATACATTTAAATAATTAATAATTTTTTTTATTAAAAAAAAACATTTTGAAATCATGTCACTTCACATTAAAAATCGTTTGTGGTCTTGTTTTTCAGCCACAGTTTTGAGTTTTTTGGACGTGGTTTGGTTATTTGTTTTTGTGTTAATTTTACTCACTGCTTCTGATGTGTGGTTCTCTGCTTTTATTTATGGTTCTCTACTGCTTGGTAAATTCCGTTATGGGTATTCTATTCTTTACAAGTTTTTCTTTATTTGTATATTTTACTAATGCCCTTGCTTGTTATAATTGGTGTAGGAACGACATCAAACAAAAACACAGACAAACCATTCTTCTCAATCAAAAACTTTACGAGAGGAGTGAAATTGGGATAACGCATCTGCTTGCCAAACCTATCCTTGATCCTGATATCGAACTTCCCATAGCCAATAAATACCACTGTGACCCAAACACCAAGTTTGATGTTATAAAAATTCTAGAGAGCATTCCATCCTTTTGACAAGTGAATCCCATTGTTGTTCCTCCCAACCAAGACCTCGAACTCGTTAGTTTGGATAAACCAACGTAGCATATCAATCATTCTGATCCCCAAAGTCATGTTCAAACATAGTCGACAACATAACAACCTCCTGCAAGGCAAAAACATATGTTAATGACATGCAACATCATGTACATGGAAGAAGTAAAGGGAATCACACAAGTGTATAAAATGGCTGAACTATTATACACACAACTTACGTTTTCAACATCAAACTCAACGAGACATGTTCTATATTTCACACGCAAGTTATTGACAAATTTGAAAAGGGAAGTTAGCTGCATAGCAAAGCATGTATCATATCTAGGGTCAACAAACCAATGAATTTAGTGGCGCCAAAATGATTAGGTTTAGGGTTTGCAGATTTGGTTAACAATTTACCTTAGGATTATATACTCCTTCCGTCTCACAATATTAGTCGTTTAAGGTTTTTGCACACAAATTAAGAAATGCAATAAATTAGTCAACAGACATACTGCTATTCAAAAAAAAAGAAAGTCAACAGACATACTAATTTTACTAAACTAACCTCACTATTTTTTTATTATTGTATAGTCAAATTTACAAGTAAGTTACTTGAAAATATCAAAAGTCACATTAGCCGCCAACTTGTCATACTTACCAACGCCAAATTCTTTCATCTACCAAGAGCCAAATATTTCATCTGCCAAATTTGTTTACATAATCAAAAAATTAGCCGCCAACTTTTCATACTTACCAGCACAATTTTTTTTTTGTTGAGAGAGTTGTATTTTTATTTGAATACTTTGTTATCACCAATTATATTAACTAATAATTTTATTTTCAATTTAATTAAAAGTAAATGAAGGAGAAAAACTAAATAAATGAAATTTTTTATCCATATATACGCACATGTTAAAATCCATTTTGGTCTTTTAAACTCAAACAATTCTTACAAAATATATCTAAACAACATTTTTCATACAAATCACTTATGTTTTGAAGGTATAAGCACAAATCATTTTATGTTTAACTCACTTTCAACCATAATCAATCAGTACAAAATCAACTCTTACAAAAAATATCTAAACAACATTTTTCATACAAATCACTTATGTTTTGAAGGTATAAACACAAAT
>Ga0315915_1000385_pt1 | contig 43443 bp, 19 predicted proteins | sample MpolbnodulesMG_FD_207738 | JGI IMG/M metagenome (GOLD analysis project Ga0315915, IMG submission 207738) | Medicago polymorpha root nodule microbial communities from Los Angeles, California, United States - branched nodules | ecosystem: Host-associated > Plants > Roots > Nodule | place: USA... | reverse complement strand
ATATATATATATATATATATATTCAAAACGTTAGATAAATAAGTGATTTAAAGTCAATTTTAACTCAAAATCATTTATCCGAATTGTTTTTTTCTTGCATTTTAGTTAAATAATAAGTGATTTTAAAATTCCTAAAAAAAATGATTTCCACATATTTTTATCATTCTTTGGTTTGTTTTTATGATTTCGTCATCTTTGCACGATTTTGTTTGTTTTGATTTCACGTCTTTATGTGGTGTGTTTTTAATTTCACGTCATTGTGCAATGTTTTTTTTTTATTTCCCATCGTATTTGTGTGGTGTGTTTTTTATTTCACGCCTTAGTGTAGTGTTTATTTAATTCAAGTTGAAAGATTAACTTTGCGCAAGTACAGATCTAATCAATGACTTTGGTGTCAACGTTGTAAATCTTGAGAGATAAATATCTCAGGAACTTAAATATAGTCATATTTGTAGGCATGGATACTCTGCCGTTTTATGCTATTAACATGGATCTATGTTATGAGTTTGTTCGCAGATTCATCCTTTTTGTTTTTAATGACTTTGAATTTGTATTAATGTACATTATCAATTTAAATGAATGAATATCGTTTATTTTTGTAAAAAAAAAACATTAGTTTTTTTTTATATGACTAATATTAGTAATTAATTTTTTTTGACAAGAATATTAGTAATTAATTGTTAGGTTGATAATTTTTCTCTCTCTCATTTGTCAAGATTTAGAGCTTGTTTGTTGTTATAGGTAGAAAAAAAATCACTTTTTTTAAAAAATAATTATTTGTAAGAGTATCGTATTTGTTTGTTATAACTTTTAAAAAAAATCAGAATAAAAAATTACCAAAAATAGCTTCAAATGAGAAGTTGTTAAAAGTAGTTACTCAGAAAAAAGATTTTTTTTAGAGGAGAGAGAAAATATGTTTCAAAAGATTGAACTACTGATTTTGTAACAAAAAATCCCTTCTACATACTTGTATCCGAACAAACTAGATTATTTGTTTAAAAAAGTGATTTTTATTACGGTGAACAAACGCAAAATAGATTCTGATTTTTTCATAAAGGGTCCGTTTGTTTTAGATTTAAAAAAAAATAGATTTTCCTTTGTATTTTTAAAAATAGATTTTTTTTGAAATTTACTCAAAAATAGTAAAAGTTATTTCAAACTCATTTGATTTAAAAAAGAGATTTTGACATTCACTAACTTAAATATTCATTGTTCAATATTTTACATAGTAAAGATCACATATTTTTTCAAAATGACATCTTTCAAAAATGATTTTTATGAAAAAAGCTATTTGAAATAGTTTTGTTTTAGAGATTTTTTCAAAATTTTAGTATAAAAAAAAATTGTAATCAAATGATCGAAATACTTAGGATTTAAGATAAATTATTCAAACAGATTTTTCATTTGAAGTTTTCCTTGAAAATTTCTTTGTTAAAAAAATCATAACAAAAACACATTACACTAACGAAATCTATTTTAAAAAAAGCTATAACAAACAGGCCCAAAATCTCTAAAAAATAATCTCTAAATTATTTTATTTTAAAATAGCTTTTATTTTAATCTTTAACAAATAGACCCTTAAACTCATAACCTCTAACTTCTTTTCCTTTAACTCAAAATTATTGATTTTATTAGTAAAATAGGAAATTAAAAAATACCGTAAATAAACATACGCTCATCTCATCAGAATCCAAATATCTGTTAAAGTCATGTAGACTTGGCCTTTAGATGAGAATGTTCAAAGAAAACGTAGAAAATTGAGATGAAGGGAAAGACAAGTGTCTTTCACATACAAGATAGTCAATTTCCTTTCTAAAGCAAACATAGAAGAAATGCGTATGGAATATTCTCAAATAAATACAAATTTTCTTAAAAGAAAAGGTTAAATATGTTTTTAGTCCCTATAAATATATCAACTTTTCGTTTTAGTTTCTTTAAAATTTTCCTTCAACTTTTAGTCCTTAAAAAAAATTTCATCTTCACTTTTGGTCCCTCTTTTAAAGTAAACTCATATGTAGGATTCATATTTTTGAATAAAATTTTGCAGAAAAATTCATAATATTATAAGAATCTTTCCAAAAATTTTTTAGAATTTCTTCAACAAAACATGAATTTAAATATTTTTTATGGTTAAAAATTCATATTAAATTTATGTTTTATTAAAAAATTCTACTTTTTTTTGGGAAATATTTTTACAATATTGTACATATTTCTGCACAATTTCATTAAAAAAAACTAAAATTAACTTAAAAATAGGGACCAAAAGTAGTGATTGAAAATTTTATAGGGACTAAAAGTTGAAGGAAAATTTTAGAGGGACTAAAATGAAAAGTTGGTATATTTATAGGGAGCAAAAACATATTTAACCCTAAAAGAAATAAAAGACTCTATTATTGTGGTTTTTGATATATAAAGACCTGTATTTATAGAAAGTGTGACAAATGTTAATGATCAATGTTTTTTGTTGACCCTACAACGTTATTTTTCTTCTTAACTCAAACTAGTTAATCTATCCGATTTTGCATATTTAAAACATTGACCCTACAATGTTACTGACACTTTAATTTCTTTTGAAAAATGGGGATTGATCGTACCTGATCAGAAGATAACTGTCAATGCTTCTTTAATGCGGTGGTGAAAATGAGTACTAGAACGACGGGCTTGTGTGTACTTGCAGACACTCCGATGCTCAAGTCAGTAGAGGTTAGAAGTGGGGGTTTAGAAGTGAGAGAGATTCTACATTAGGGACTGCGAGGAGCCCCCTTTTATATAGAGGTGGGTGAATGCAGAGCCGTTGTAATGACACACGTGTGCCCGACGGTTACGGAATCGTGGAAAGTGTAACCCCTAAGGAGAGATTCGTGGAAACGTGGGGAAAGAGACGTTACAGTTTGTTTGAACTGGTCTCGGTTGCTCCCTACACCCCCTCGCAGGAAAGGGGTGTGTTGCGAGTAAACTGTCAAATGTGACATTTATGCTTGATTTGTTATTGGACCTAAGCAATTGGGCTTAACTCTCTGACCGGTCCAGAACAAGGATTATATCTACTAAATTATCCACTATGAGCAAAAAAAACACTACTCCACCTATGAGACCCTCGATGAAAATACTCTAGAATTTTTTTTGACGGTGTCTATAGAAATCTTTGAGAACAAGTTAAAGTTTTTTTTTTTTTTTTGCTTATTCAATCATCCGGTCCCTTAACTTAATTGATTGTCTCAATTTAGTCCCCTAACTATAATTTGTACCAATTTGGTCCTCTATGTTTTGCTCCGTTACTAGTTTTAGTCCTTTCTGTTAGTTTCTCTAAAAAAAACGATAACTTATGTACCAATTTGGTCCCCTATGTTTTGCTCCGTTATTAGTTTTAGTCCTCTCCGTTAACGTTTTTTTTGAAAGAAACTAACAAAAAGGACTAAAACTAGTAGCGGAGCAAAACATAAGGGACCAAATTAGTACAAATTATAGTTAGGGAACTAAATTGAAACAATCAATTAAGTTAAGGGATCGGGTGATTGAATAAGTTTTTTTTTCTTTCGAATGAACAAGTACAAGTTGACGTGTCTAATTTTGTGCCAAGAAGAAAATACAACAGTGTGAAGTCATTACAAGTTACAACACAATGTAAAGACATTTTAGCTCCTTTTGCACAACCCAAACTAGTTTTAATAGGAGTAAAAGGAGAGAAGTAAGTCGCGACTCATGCTTTAGCAAGACTTCTAAAATTCCTTGCTGGTCCTCAAATTTCTTTGCATGTGTGAGGAAAATTTGATGAAGGTCGACCATGAATTGATCAATTGGTTACCAGGTCCTTAGGTTTACCGTTTCATGTACCATGCAAATTTTTTGTGAAGGAATCATTTAAAGTTGAGATAGTGCTACCTCTGGTTTCTATCATAAAAAACATAAATTAACTTTTTAGATTTATAATTTAGTCTTTTCAAAAAAAAAACATTTTAGATTTATTGAATGATCAATGTAACTAGTCTATATTATATATCAGATACATCAATTATTCAATAAATTTAAAAAATTATTTTAATAAGTAGTTCATCCGTTTCAAAATAAGAGTCGCAATTTTGCAATGTATACTATTCACATGACTTACTTTTTTACTAATATATAAATACAAATATTAACATGTAAGATTTTGTTTGATTTGTCTTGATAAATATATTCAAAATATTAAATTTTTATAGTTTTTTACTTTAGATAATTAAAGATATCGGTGTGAAGTGGTTGACTGCGACATGTATTTTGAAACGGATGGAGTATAACTTTGGAACCCGGATTCCCTGCTGTAAAAACAGCACGCAGTTTCACGCTGTAGGGAATCTCAACCATTGATTTGTGATCCGACGATTCGGATTAAAAAATCAATTTTACAAGATAAAACAATCTCAACTGTCGATTAGAGATCGTATGGTCAAAATCTGTTAGAGCGTCCTGCTGTAACAGCACCGGATCCATATCCATAACTTTGGAGATAGAGATCGAACCTTTGGCGTACTTATCACTTCACTTTTAACAACCCCACCCTAGCCATCAAATCTTACATTACCTTAAAAAACAATTTTATTGTTCAATTTTAATAACATGTTTGAAAATTTTAAAATTGGAGGATTAAAATTGAAAAATTAAACACAAGTATCAATATCGCAGATTGAATAAAATATAGTGACCAAAACTACAATTAAGAAGATTTTTTTATCTTATTTATCAAATAAATTTATCTATGCAAATACAAATTAATTTATATTTAACTCACTTTTAATCAAATTCAATTTATTCAAAATAATTTCACTACTGTAAAATCAAGCACACCCTCAATCTCCTCTCAAAGTATTCTAAGCACTTTTTTTGATCGTAAGAGATGAGATTCGAAGAGATAAAGGAAGCACTTGATTTGTGGTTTTAAGCACTTATTTTCTAATGAGGTATAAAAATAAGTAATAAGCTTTATCAAAGAGTATTAATTATCACATTTTTTGTGTACGAAAAGAACGGTCTAGATGAAAAAATTCCAAATTTTGTGTATCCAACAAGTTCTCAAATCTCAAACAAAATTAATTAATTAATTATTGTAACAAAAAAAAATTAATTATTACTACACGATTGTGGATAGTTTGTATCTATAACAAGATTATAAAAAAAAAACAGATTTTTCTTTTTTAAAATGCTTAATTTTAAAATTTCTTTTAGGACTAGATATAGAAATTGGTCCTCTCAATCTCTGCAAAAATTACATTATCATCAAATTGTATTCTTACCCTTTTTTTTTTTGAGGAAAAAGAAAAATTGTATTCTTACCCTTAAAAAAAAACCAAATCGTACCGGGATTCGAACCCTAGTCATGACATCCGGCCTAACAATTTTGACATTTTATCAGTTGAGCTAAGACTTCTGGATAACCAAATTGTATTCTTATACATGTTTAATGTTAATTGAGTACCTACACAAGAATTTATTTCATCCGTGAAAATCATATCCACACATTTTTTTTCGCTTTTCTTAAATCATTTTTTTTTACAATAATATCATTTTCTCTTTTTTTGACAAATATCATTTTCTCTTTAGAAAATAAGAAAAATAATCACGTTTTAAATTTTAACACAAATTCTTTCTCTGTTAAAAAAAACAAAAACTCTTTCTAATTAAGTTTTTCTTTCTAACCTCGAAAATAAAAGAGAGGTTTTTCTTTCTGTCGTGTGAAAAGAAAAGGCATTTTAACCTTAATTTTAGGCTTAAATGTGTGTTCCCTGCACTTTCATCCAATTTTCGCATTGGATTCTGCGCTTTTTTTTTGTTTGGCATTGGTTCCTGCACTTTGTAAAAATTTAGGTTTTAGTCCTTATCTGTTAAAAAAAAACCAAAACTAACGGTGTGCCACGTGGACCAATCATGGCACGGCACGTGGCACACTAAAAGACAAAAAAATAATTCAACTTTTTAATTATTATTTTATTCATTATTTTTTAACTTAAAATATCATTAATCCATGCACTTTCAGCATTTTTTGATATTAGTCCCTGCACTTTGGTATTGGTCCCTAATTTTATATTTTTTTAAAAAAACATTCAATGAAATTATTATGTTTTATTATTGTTTTGTTCATTATTTTCGTTGAGAATAATCATAAAAAAAATCAAAAAAATATTTTTAGAGAAATAGATTTAAGTATAAACCTATTTTTGATGAATTCATATTGATAATTAAATAAAAGAGAAACTTGTTAACGATGGAGACTTTAAAGGGTTAATTAAGTATATTGTTCCTATAAATATTCAGAATTTTGTTTTTAGTCCTTACAAAATAAAATCACATTTTTTAGTCTCTGTGACATTTTCCTTTAGCATTCTAGGGACCGAAAAATGGTGACGTAAAATTTTTACAGGGAATAAAATTATTGATAGAAAATTTTATAAGGACTAAAAATGCTGTCGAAATTTTTTATAGGGACTAAAAAGTACGATTTTATTTTGTAGGAACTAAAAATGAAATTCTGAATATTTATAAGGACCATTTACTTAATTAACCTTACTTTAAATAAAAAGAACAGTTACAACAGTAGAGGAATTAGCAACATCATCAACATGAATTGAAATTGAAAAAATAAAATCAAAAAAATCTTTTTAAAAAAATGGAATGAGCTTTTTAAAAAAAGATTTTTTTGATTTTTTTGTGATTATTCTCAATAAAAATAATGAACAAAACAATAATAAAACATAATAATTTCATTGAATGTTTTTTTAAAATAAAAAATAAAAAATTCAGGGACCAATACCAAAGTGAAGGGACTAATATAAAAAAATGTTGAAAGTGCAAGGACGAATGATATTTTTAAGTTAAAAATTAATGAATAAAATAATAATGAAAAAGTTGATTTTTTTTGTCTTTTAGTGTGCCACGTGGCACACTGTTAGGGGTGGGCAAAAAAACCAAAAACTGAACTGAACTGCTGAACTAAACCAAAAAAAAATTGAATCATTACTAACAGTTCTGAAACTGAACTGAAACAGTTCAGTTCGATTCGAAACAGTTCAGTTCGGTAACTAAAATTCAATTTCATTTGTTTTTTTCATATTTTTTTCAAAGGTATTAACAATAACTGTTCTGTTCAGTTCGGAACAGTTCAGTTCGGTTTGAAACAGTTCAGTTCGAATGCAAACAGTTCAGTTTAGTTCAGTTATTTTAAATTTAGCAAACAGTTCAGTTCGGTTTAGTTTTCATCCCGAAGTGAACCATGCCCACCCCTACACACTGTTAGTTTTGGTTTTTTTTTTTTTTAACAGATACTTAACATAAGGATTAAAGCCAAATGTTTTATAAAGTGCAGGGACCAATCCCAAACAAAAAAAAATGCAGGAACCAAAGCCAAAATTGAATAAAAGTGCAGGGACTAAACACATGTTTAAGTCTTAATTTTATGGTTGAATTGTTAGCTGACTATGTTACCACTAAGACGGGTCAAATTGGGATACATGCATGCATGAAAGAGAGAAAAAAAAATGATGTAATATATGCAAAAATTGAAGATTTTTTTTCTACTAAATCAAAAATATTTTGACACACTAATAAAATGATAAAATTTTAAAGATGTGACTAAATTATTTTATGTGAGCGTGCGTTCAATGTTCTTAATTTAGGGTTGTGCTCGTAGAAGAGTTGCTCTAGAAAAAGAGAGATCGATATAAAATTGGGTGTCGAATGAGTGTTGAAAATTAATGAGTGTCTAAATATAAATGTTGATAACTAAATAAAAAACAAGTGTGCTACAGTTGCCTCTAAATGCTATAAATAGACACCTTCTTAGCATAATATGAATATCATAAACCTCCATGCAAACCAAAGAAGCAAGCATGGCTTTGTTTTCTCATTCACTTGTTCATTTTGCCTTATTAATGGTCCTTATGCCCTTTGATTTCAACAACCTTTTGGTTGGTGTATCATCAACCACTCTAAGCATTACCACAGACAAAGAAGCCTTAATCTCATTAAAGTCTCAATTAAGTAATAATGACAATTCTAGCTCTCACCCATTATCCTCTTGGCGCCAGAACTCATCTCCTTGCAATTGGACTGGTGTCCTGTGTGACAAAGATAACCAAAGAGTGACTAGCTTGGATCTTTCAGGCTTTGGACTCTCAGGTAACTTAAGCCCTTATATAGGTAACATGTCCTCTCTTCAGTCCCTCAATATGCAGGATAACCAGCTCACAGGATTCATTCCTGAGCAAATTACCAATCTATATAATTTGAGAGTTCTAAATATGAGTTCCAACAGATTTGAAGGAATGATGTTTCCTTCAAATCTTACCAATTTAGATGAGCTTGAGATTCTTGATTTGTCCTCAAACAAGATTGTAAGCAGAATTCCTGAACACATCAGCGGCTTGAAAAAGTTGCAGGTGTTGAAACTTGGAAAGAATAGCTTCTATGGTACAATTCCACAATCTCTAGGAAATATTTCTACTCTAAAAAATATTAGTTTTGGCACCAACTCTCTTAGTGGCTGGATTCCTAATGACTTAGGTAGGTTACATAATTTAATTGAGCTTGATCTCACTCTTAACAATCTTACTGGAACTGTTCCACCAGTTATATACAACTTGTCTTCCCTTGTTAACTTGGCTTTAGCTTCAAACTCCTTTAGGGGTGAGATTCCTTATGATATTGGTCATAAACTTCCAAAGCTATTAGTGTTCAATTTTTGTTTCAATAAGTTCACAGGTAGAATTCCAGGGTCTTTGCATAACCTAACAAACATTAGGGTCATTCGTATGGCCTCTAACCATTTGGAAGGAACAGTTCCACCTGGTTTAGGAAATCTCCCATTTCTTCACATGTATAATATTGGCTTTAACAGGATAGTCACCTCAGGAGTCAATGGTTTGGACTTAATTACTTCATTGACAAACAGTACTCACTTGAACTTTTTAGCAATTGATGGAAACATGCTTGAAGGTGTAATTCCTGAAACAGTTGGAAATCTCTCCAAGGAACTCTCAATGTTATACATGGGAGAGAATCACTTTAATGGAAGTATACCGTCTTCCATTGGCCGTCTTAGTGGCTTGAAGTTGTTAAACTTGCAATACAATTCAATCAGTGGTGAGATTCCAAAGGAGTTAGGCCAATTAGAGGAGCTACAAGAGCTATATCTGGATGGAAATAAGATAACAGGAGCTATTCCAAACTCTCTTGGTAATCTCATAAACTTAAACAAGATTGATTTGTCAAGAAATGGACTTGTTGGTAGAATACCAAGAAGTTTTGGTAATTTTCAAAATCTGCTCTGCATGGATTTATCTAGCAACAAACTCAATGGAAGCATACCTGCGGAAATCCTCAACCTACCAACTTTGAGTAATGTTTTAAACTTATCTATGAACTTGTTGAGTGGACCAATACCTCAAATTGGGAAATTGACTACCATTGCCTCCATTGACTTTTCCAACAACCAATTGTATGGCAGCATTCCAAGCTCATTCAGCAGTTGTTTGAGCTTGGAGAAATTATTTTTGGCAAGGAATATGCTTTCAGGTTCCATTCCAAAAGCTCTTGGAGAGGTGAGAGCTTTGGAAACTTTGGACTTGTCCTCCAACCTACTCACGGGACCAATTCCTATTGAAATTCAAAGTTTGCAAGTCCTTCGGCTTTTAAACCTCTCTTACAATGATCTAGAAGGAGACATTCCTAGTGGTGGAGTTTTCCAAAATCTCTCTAATGTCCACTTAGAAGGCAATAAAAAGCTATGCTTGCATTTTTCATGTGTGCCTCAAGTCCATAGGAGATCACATGTCAGATTTTATATCATCATAGCTATTGTGGTAACGTTGGTACTATGTCTCGCAATTGGTTTGCTACTATACATGAAGTATTCAAAGGTGAAGGTAACAGCAACATCAGCATCTGGACAGATACAGCGACAGGTATTACTAAAATATCTCATTTATTGATAACTTGATCAATTGATTAATTATGAATACAAGGCCTCTATTTATACATGAGTCCATATGAAAATGAAGAAGATAATGAGAATAGCTAACTTAACTAATATTATCTCTAATAACAGGGTCCAATGGTCTCTTACGACGAGCTTCGTTTGGCGACTGAGGAGTTCAGCCAAGAAAATTTAATAGGAATTGGGAGTTTTGGATCAGTGTATAAAGGCCATTTAAGTCAGGGAAATAGTACTATTGCAGTGAAAGTGCTTGATACTCTAAGAACAGGTTCTTTAAAGAGTTTCTTTGCAGAGTGTGAGGCTATGAAGAATTCAAGGCATAGAAATCTGGTTAAGCTAATCACATCATGCTCTAGTGTTGACTTTAGAAACAATGATTTTCTGGCTTTGGTGTATGAGTTTTTAAGTAATGGGAGCTTGGAAGATTGGATTAAGGGGAGGAGAAATCATGCAAATGGAAATGGTTTGAACCTTATGGAGAGACTGAATATAGCTATAGATGTTGCCTGTGCATTAGATTACCTGCACAATGATAGTGAAACTCCTATTGTGCACTGTGATCTAAAGCCAAGTAATATTCTCCTGGATGAAGATATGACTGCAAAGGTTGGAGACTTTGGTTTGGCTAGGTTGCTGATTCAAAGATCAACTAATCAAGTTTCCATCAGCTCCACTCATGTCCTTAGAGGTTCAATTGGTTACATACCTCCAGGTTAGTACTTTTTTTTTCTTTTTTAGCTTAGTACCTTGACAATTTTCTCTTTCCAGGAATGCTTTAACTCATTCAAGTATAAATTTAATATGACAAAAAGTGAATTAAATGTAAGTGATTTATTTATGTTTGGATAAATTCATTTGAAAGTGAGTTGAACCATAAGTCCTAGGCTAACAGTTAATTGTAGAGGCAAAAACTACAAATTCCATCTTCAAGTTAGAATAAATTTTGTAAGCAAAACCAATTGTACTTGAAAGCATCCAAACATATCAAAATCAATTATAAATCGGAACATCGCTCGAATCAATTTCCTCTCCAAAATTGAACCAAACAAGCACAGACTTTTATTCCTTCTTTATGAACCTTTTAATAAACATTCTAAAACATTGAATATTTAATATTCTTACCTCTCTCCTGCTTTGTTTGTTTAACAATAATTTACTCTCTTTTTTTCCAATGTAGAGTATGGATGGGGAGAGAAACCATCAGCAGCAGGGGATGTATATAGTTTTGGGATAGTGTTGCTTGAACTTTTTTCTGGGAAAAGTCCACAAGATGATTGCTTCACTGGAGGCCTGGGCATAACAAAATGGGTGCAGTCAGCATTCATAAGCAAGACTGTACAGTTCATTGATCCTAAGCTTCTATCCCTCATTTTCCATGATGATTCTGCTACAGACTCCAATCTACAACTTCATTGTGTGGATGCAATTATGGGAGTTGGAATGTCCTGCACTGCTGACAATCCAGATGAACGCATTGGCATAAGAGTTGCGGTTCGCCAACTAATAGCTGCTAGGGACTCTCTTCTGAAAAAAATCTGATATTAAGAGTCCTGCTAGTCCTACTCATAATAAGAGTCCTACTAAAAGCTATTTGATAAATAATGCAAGAGTTGAAATTTGAGGTCAGGGGTTTGAAGTATAGGCAAAATGTATAATAGACCAAATAAATAATCTTGTTATTATATATGGTTGGCTGTGTTTCATACAATAAAGGAGGTTTCTGAGATTTTGGGTGCTTTGTGCAAATTTAGAAGAAAAATGTCTTATTCAAAATTTTAATAACATTTCCTTCAAAAAAAAAAATAATTAATTTGAATAACATTCTCTTGCCAGTTTTACTGCAAAGTCATTAATAACTCATGTAAGACTGTTGCTTTTCTTGTAAAACTATTTAAACTACCTTATGATATAATAGATCACATATAAGATTATAACAATTGCAATTTATAAAAACTTCTAACAGAGGCATCAGTAACTAAGATGGATGTAGATACTCTCAGCATAAGCTTATACTTGTTGTCGTCAACCCTACTTATTCTACACACAATATTATCTAACATATACTTTAACCATTGTTGAAATTTCTGAAATAGTAGAACTTCCATAGATATGGAGTATAATGTTTCAGAAGTGACTTACTTGAATCAACAATCGAATCATCTTACCACTCATGAAGGAACTTCAACTAAAGCAATGTGATTGCTTAAGAAGCATTCCTTAAAGGCATATAGAACTTGTTATTGACAATAAAATGTCAAGTGCGTCACCATTATATGACTTTCATTTTGGATTTCTTGTTCCTGATTAGGGTTAATCATCAAGTAAAAGAAAGTTTCTTAATGTATTTTTGTTAGGCATCAGTAGAGATAAAGAATGGAAAACTCGTGAAGTTTCTTCAACTGAATGACTTTTTTATAAGCCAGCTCTGCAACAGATTAACTATGCCAACTAATCCAACTAAGTCCTAGACTCAATTGATTTATGCGGACATTGATGAATTGGAACATATTCATAGACAAGGTTCCCCGAGTCTATGTTATCATATACAGAGTATGAATTGCGATTACTACTAGAATAATCAAAACTAGGCTATTCAAAATGAAAACAGGTTGAGAATTGTGTTTGACAATAAACCTCTATGTTTAGCTCAAGATGGTGGGGATACCTGTGAGCAAGGGAAGCAAGAAAACACAGGATGGTTCAGGCAGATGCTGCACAAGCACAAGTGGCGATGACGGTGAAGGATGTGCCACAACACCAAAAGTGAAATCTTGTGGCTTTGGTAGTGGTGGAGCAAAAAGTGAAGACAAACAGCGATGGATTGTTCCTCTATTGGTTCCATGGAGGGAAGAAATGCGTCTGAAGCCGGCAGAGTAGCGTTTGTCAACACATAAGCATCAATCTCCTCTTGCATCAATCTCCTCTGATTACTCGTGTATGTTCAACCATATGCAGATTAAATTGTCGGTCTGATTCAGCCATGGAAGATATCAGGCGCACCTTACACGGCTGTCTCGAATTGAATCCTTTGTACCATGGAGAGAGCTCTAGAGTAGGATTGCCATGGCGAGAATGAAAGCACCAATCTAAATGTTCAGAAACATTGACACTGGAAATTGATTTGAATTAAAGCATTAAAGAAAGACATGGTCATAGGCGATGGTCTGGTGTTTCCAGCGACTACTTGCACAACAAAAATACAAGTTTTTATAGCTGACAAAATGCCATGTCTGTTATGAGTAATTGAGAAGCATATTATATTGTTATTCTTAATTGTCAATAGCTGTTGAAAACAATAAGACTTTCATAGAAAAAATACATAACAGCCGTTGAAAACAATAAGACTATCATAGAAAAAATACATAACAGTATTGATTGGTTATGTGAAGAGTATACATCTATATAAGCATGTACATGTTCATGCTAGTGATTTAATGCGATATAAAATATTCTATTGTTTCGCTATAAATATCAAGTAAAAGAAATAGAAAGCAAAATATTATTATTCAATCTAAATATTCTTCCTCTTTATCCAATTTCTTCATAATCCTCTAGTTTAATCACCTCTAAAAAACCACATTACATAATACAGAATTCAAAAGATTATCACTGATGACATTTAGTGTCCCAGTCAACATAACCAGAGCTGGATCTAGCCCAAGTGTGTGCCGAAACAATTATATGCAATGGAATCCATCTCAACTATTTATGTTCGGTACACATACATGCTTTTCTACCCTCGCCGGTTGTGTAGCATTAATGTGTATTTAACAAATTTGTAATTATAACTTGCTAATTTTCATTAACCATGCTAATTATCTCACATTGAGATTTTAACGATGACAGACATGGGAATGTTGACTACATGACCTTGATTACCAAACAATCCAATCCTTCCAAAGCTGGCAGTTGAGCTGTTGCTGGTTGCATTGAAGATCACAGATAAGACTTGTTTCTCTCCATTGGCAATAGAGAAGCGAGTTGGAGATACTTTTACTGAAACCCCATATGGAGAACTCCAACCAACACTATAAGTTTCATTTTCAGCAATGTTTTGTAATGTTCTCTGCACTACTCTAGATTGGTTCAACCTTGCTATTGTGATTGAGGGCAAGTTTAGATCAGAGCCATATCCAGTAGAACTAAAATTCAAACAATTCTGACCAGTGTAGTCTAGAATTGTAGAAGCTGAACCATTGATACCACATAGAAAAGACATGTAATCATCATAACCTACAAAAAAAATGAAATTTACACAATTCAAATCTAACCTATACTGCAACCATTGTTGAATTTTCTGAAATATTAGAATTTCCACAACATTATAAATATAATGATTCAGAAGTTCATCAAGTGACTTACTTGAATCAAAAAGCAACCCTGGATTTAATGCTGCAGTTGCATTCACAAAACCACTCCCCATGTCAAAGGGAGTTGCTGGAGATTGGTATAGCTCTGGTGAGGGATATGACCGCTGAGCCATTATTGGCTTCCCACTGTTGTCATACAGAGACGCTGTGGTGGAAAGCGCAGATCCAATGGCAGCAGGACTGAAATTGGGAAACTTTTGCTTGACTAGTGCAGCAAAACCAGCAACATGAGGAGCAGCCATGCTTGTCCCAGACATCATTGCAAAATTTTCACCTGTTGGTTGAAAATACGGATCAGGTATTCACATTTCACTTTACAGACATGCACAATAAATTTAAATTCATATTTCGTATTCACATTTCACTTGATTGTATTGCTAGAACTTCTCTTTCCTATTTAGTAAAAGTTTGTTTATGTATTTACAAACCTAGAAATTCATCTGAATCAGTGGCAACAGAACTCCAAGCAGCCCATATTAAGCTTCCAGGAGCTACAAGATTAGGTTTCAAAATGTCAGCTTCATGAGGAAGACTGTCCTCTGGATCTGGGCCTCTGGCAGAGTAATACATAACACTTGGGGCAACATTATTATAGCTCGCGGTAAGTCCACCATTAATGCTAGCAACTGCCCCAAGTTTAACAATTTTTTCTGAAGTACCGTCTTTTTCTAGTGAAGAATTGTAGTATTCTAGTAATATCTGTCCAGTTGAAAACAAGATTACATAATGAGAACTGCAAATATATGAATACTGTACAGTAAAATAAAAACCAATATGAAAAATGGACAGTGCACCTTGGAATAATTTGCAAATGGAATTATTATGCTGGGAATTTTCATTGGAATTGGGTTGAGCTGAAAACCATTCACAGAAGGATTCATGGGAAAAACAACACCAGCAGCACTCAGATTCTTGGCTGTTTCTAAGGCCTGGTTGATACTGGAGAGACCAAGCACAAATCTCATTGAATAGCTACACATTAAAAGGTTTCCCTGGACCAAATCTTTATTGAATTTACTTGCATCTTGACACTCACCAACATACATATCGTCATCAATTGTAGTATCATCATTCAAAGCATGATGTGCGTGAATCAATTTGTACATTGTGTTATCAGGTGTACCAGCTGGGAAAGTAATAAAAGAACAAATTTAAAATCTTGGTTATAATGAATCTCAATAACAAAAATCATATAACAAAAAATACTTGCATAAATTAACAATTAACTCATTTCATCATTCATGGATGAACTTCAGCATTGAATTAAGATGTTATAGGCAACCAGAACTGGTATCAATAGTATATGCGTCAATTTTAGATCTTGGATTTCTTGTTCCAGTTTAAGGGATCATCAAATAGTGAAAGAAATTAGTGTATTTTCAACTAAGAAAACAAAATAACAAGAATACACGAACATATTCAGGCTTATGCAAATGCAGCGCAATCACTGCAAATAGTCTTGACGACTAGAGAAATCCAAAGAAGGAATTCAATCATTAAAACATAATACTCAACTCTTCTGGAGATTTTTAGTTGAAAATGAAGTCATGTATAGCTAACCAGGATTAGAGAAACAGAAATTTACGTGCAAGTCCAACTCCAAGTATAGTCACATTATTTCCAAGAAATAGTGAGTTGCTATAAACTCGATCGTGAGAGGTGGCACCAACTGTATAGATCCATGGACTGAAGGAGGACATGCTCATAGGAGAAGGTCCAGTATTTCCAGCAGCTTGCACTACAAAAATTCCAGCTTTTGTTGCTGACAACAATGCCATGTCTATTGGATTGAAGAAAGTAGCAATATCAGGAGGACGCCTATTTGGAGTGATTGACAAGCATATTATATCAACTCTATCTTGAGCTGCCTGTAAAAAATCAAGTTAATCATAACATTAAGCCTTAACAGAATTATAAAATTGTGGATGCAATTAGTTAATAGATTTTGAAGGGACCACATGGGAGCAAGTTATCAATAATGAACGGTTACAGTAACTCTTTGATTCATGATTGTGCGTACCTTGATAAAAAAATTAAAATAAATAAATAGACACACAAATAAAAAATAAAAAAATACGATAGGATTGGTAACTGTTTTAAGTTAAGAATCTCTATAAAACATGTTTGTCGCTGAATCATAAGTATATGAACCCAATAAAAATAAACAGATTCTTCAAAAATGGATCAAATAGGTTAACTACGAAATCACATTAACACATACCTGAGAAAGAAGACACGACTTGAATATGAACGTTGGAAAAAATTTGAGTGTCAACAATTGGCTACAAATAAATTTATCATGTATTGCTGACACATAAATGGCATAAACAGCAATGACTCGCTTGTCTGTCTTTATATGTACCTGGTCAATAGCTGCAACAACATCAGCAGCAAATCCTCCAAATTCCTTGTATAGGGCCTTATAAACAGCAATGCTGTGAAAGATTGAAACGGAATGCATTCATAAATTTAAAATAAAGCAAAATTTCAATCATGTTCGCATGAAATGATTAGAGCTCTACGATAGAACAGATACAACATTTATTTTTTTACAGGCCATGTTCTTTTTCTTGAATAAAAAATACCCAGATTCTATAATTTTCTATAATCTTTCAAACGCCAATAAGCCAAATAATTTGTTAAAATATAAAACAACGTAGGTTGCTGCCAAAAAGCTTACTAGAGATATATTCTAGCAGATGAAACATTCCAAAAAGCACTGAAAAAGATAATCGAGACCAGGGAAGAAAAAAATACTTAATAAGGGTAAAATAATTTCTTTTCATATTTGAAAATCACATTACCTCTCTGTTTACACTTGCCAGACCTTTAAGGTTATAAAGCACCTCGAATTTATGATCATTAAATAACACTGACATATTAATACTTGGAACCAAGAATCCTGCCAAGTACTAAGTACTAACAAATATTTAAAGTTTTAACATTTTAAACGACATGGATGTGCTCATCTATGTTATCTTGATTCTTAATGCAAGCAACCTTCATTCAGTCAAGTACTTGTCTACAAAGCAAAAGATCTCAACTTTTTTTGTTGCCCCATAAACAGATTAGAAAAAGCACACAGATTATAATAGCGGCACGAAAGTTTTTTAATAAAGTTAAAGAATAGTTACTGTGAACGAGGAGCCATCCCACTAGCATTTCCAAAATGATGCCCAGCAACAACCACTGGAATTCCATGGTTTCCAGCTGCAATAGAAGCTATGTTCCTGTTTAATACAGATACATAAGAATGGACCATTTGATTGACACAAATAAAATAATGGAGCAACAGCAAAAATACTCACGTGCCATGTCCATCACCATCAAAGGGAGAAGCACTGTCCTCAGTTGAGTCGAACATTCCTCTGGTTATAGCAGATGCTGCAAAATGACGTGCCCCAACAAGCTTCCTATTGCACGAACTGGACGGAAAATCTGGAGTAACCTCACAGGTGCCAGAAAACCGAGCAGGAGCGTTGAATGGATGTTCGGATTTATCATCAGCAAAACTAGGGTGTGTATGATCAATGCCAGTGTCAACAAATGCAATAGTGATTCCTTCTCCAGCAGTTTCAAATCCACCTGATTGAAACCAAGCTCCCTGTGGCAGACCTAAGAACTGTGGAGTGTGTGTTGTTGCAGTTCTTACAGAAAAATCCAAAACCACATTGGACACTTCTCTTCTCCTTGATAGCTTCTCTGCCTTTATAAGTGATTACAAAATTAAGCAATTTATCAAATTACATATTTCGTTTATGGTGTAAGAACAGAATCATGATATTGAAAAATGAAAAGCAGCATCATACAAACCTGCTGTTGATTAACAAGCACAGAAAATCCATTGATCAAGTAATGATAGCTATAGAGTTTTAGATACTTCTCCCCTTTAAACACCTTCTTCAACAACAAATCATGAACTTGTGCAATGTTAAAACCATGTCTCTTATCTGTCTTGGTAACATTTCGATGTCTGAAAAAAGCCAAACATTCATTTTCCCAAATAAACTCACAAGTCAAGAAATTAGGAAATATTTTAGAATGTTAAACAATATAATGATAATGTTTTCAAACAATTTTTGTCCATGAATTATTTAGATGCTAACTGCTAAAAAATCATTTTAACAAATACTTGCCGGTTGCCATCATAGCACAGATATAACTTTCAAAAGAAGCCTAAACTTCAATCAAGAAGAACTAGAAAGCTAAAAAAAAGCATCCGCCAAATAAGGAAATGTAACAATACAATTTCTAAATGCAACTTAAACACTTCCTAAACCTTCAAAACAAAGATAGTGAAAGGAGTGCATTACCTTGGTTTGTGAAGTCTGGTTCTCCCAGAGGCACCGCGTCTGAAGTGGTTATAAACTCTGCTCAACTCACCCTGATAATGAGAAGTAGGAGGTTGTCTGAGAGTGACAATGTACACAGCAGTAGTTGAATCAACTTGACAAGAAGAAGGCATTAGAAGCATCCCCAAGAAACACAACACCAGCACTAAATGTGGCACACATGGGTTCTTCCCCATTTGTGTTTTGGAATGCAAAGCCCCACCAAATATGATCAAGAAACTTACAACAACAACAAATCTTCAGTAGCATGCATAGTTATAGTCCATCCTCAAGTGCAAAGACTTGGCCTTTGAAAAAAGCAATGAGTTTTGGTTTTGCAGTCTCTTCTGGACCACTAGCCTGAAGTAGAAGTGCAAAGTGGTGCCAACCTAGCATTGATGAACAAAAATAGCAAGGTTTGTTAGTATTAATAGCTCAAGTATATGTCCCTAAAATAACATGTAATAATTGAGTTAGTTATTAATATATAGTTTCCTTATCATACTTTATTGTATTTATATACATATATAGAATAGTGGAAATGGAATATTCCTATGCAAATATAAATATTATTAATCTTTTGATTGTGAGTGTATTTATAGTAAAGCAATTGATGGGCACTTAAAAACCCGATGAGGATGATATCTTTGAGCATTGTCCATTATACATATTGCCTTGTATTTTCAAATATTTAAGGCATCACCTATTGCTTGTGCTCTCAAAGAAAGTGGATACATTGTGGCAACATTAGTGCATGCTAGTTAGTGCCTTTGAGCACATGTCATAGTGATAGCGCGCGCACTACCTTGTGTAGTACAAAAGTTATTTCCTTTTTTTATGAAAAAAATTAACATGAGCAAATGGTACGCAATAGAACAATCTCTAAATTCAATAAACACTTATTTGCCCGCTTATAGAACAAGTGTTTATCGTGAGAAGCAGTTATGTATAAAAATGTTTTTTAACAAGTCAAAATGGAATATAATATTAATTCAAAAGTGGTTCACTCTACACAAGGCGTGCTGAGTGTGAAGCACTAAACAGTTTACAATGTCACAATTGGTGCCTCACTAGAAAGCACCAGAAAAATCGAAGAAAAAATAAGATTACACAAAAACGCCCATACAAAGAAGCGGGTGCCGACACCCAGTCGTGATAGCAAAAAACAAAAGACGGCTTATTTGTTTTCAACCACAAACGAATTCAGCTTCACTTTATCAACGAGGGTACAAGGATCAGAAGCCACATTTTTTAAGATGTGGTTGTTTCTTTCTTTCCTTATTACCCAAACACAAGCAAGTCAAATTACCTTGAAGAAGGAATGAGAAGATCGCGACATACCTGTCAACTGAGTAACAGATCAAAATGTTCCCCAATCATGCCTGAAGGAACGAAATCAATACCAAACCAACGCCACAAAAATACCACGTGCTGGCAAATATGTCGCAGGCTAGGAAAAAGTGGTTCGCCGTTTCGGAACAGCCACAGCCTCCGACGCACATGATATCATTATGTATAAAAATGTTATTTTCATAGCAAAAGATAAAATAAATTAAACTTGTCGTCATAAATCCAAAATTTTGAATGAGTTTTAACATGAATATTTAAAATATCATGAGAATTTTGAAGAAAAAAAATAGAATCTTTTAACAAAACATGAATTAAATTTGAATTTTAAGTGCTGAAAACATAAAAATTCATATTTAATTCATCCCTTTGTTAACAAAATTTAAACTTTTGAATGAGATAATTATACAATGTACTAGATATGACAGCGGAAAAAAAAATCAAGATGTAAAACTTGAAGGACCAAAAGTAGAAAGATTTTAGGGGACTAAAATAAAAAGTGAAAATATTTATAGGGACCAAAATATATTTTACCCTTAATTGTATTGCAGAAAAACATAATATTAGGAGGAATTGAAAACATATTAATAAACAGGACAATTGTACTGAAGAAAGAAAAAAAAAACTATTAGGAGGAAAGAAGCCACTTTATTTGCTTCTTGGACTGAGATTGATATCGCAAGACACAGTGAAAACTGAATAATTTTAGTAAACAAATTTCTTTTGACAGCGTCGGCAAATCTGATTTTAGTTTTCTTTTGATTTTAGTAAATTATTCTTATTTTTCAAAATTTAATTTATTATATATTTTGTCTAAAATAGTTGTAGAGAAAAAAAGGTTACCTCCCATAGAAAAAAAGTTACCTTAGTAAATAATTCTTATAAATATTTAGAATTTCTTTTTTAATATCTGCAAAAACAAAATCACACTTTGTAGTTCAATGATATTTTTCTTTACATTTTCGGGACAAAAGTGTTGATGTAAAATTTGTACAAGAATTAAAAAAATGTTGACGGAAAATTTTAATGACTAAAAAATACGATTTTATTTTGTAGAGCTAGATACCAAATTCTGAATATTTATAAATGAGTAAATAGGCAATTACCCCCTTAAAATTGTAAGTTTCGTCAATTATCTCCTTGAAATTAACAAAACTTCAATTACCCCCTGAAATTGCACAACGTTAATCAATTTACTTCCTCCGTCAAATTCTTCTGTTAGTCAACATGACGTTTTGCAAATACTCATGAAGTTTTTACTAATGGCACCATTTAATTTTATTTATTTACTCAACTAACCCCCCAAAAAAAAATCTGCATCCTGAATCTAATTAAATTAACCATGATCGCCATTTTCATTTGCAACAACAATATTCACCCTAGCTAGCGGCGTAGCGTAGTCTTAAATTAACAGATGCAGGCGTGATCATTCATGGCAAGTTCTGACCCCCAAAATTTGATAAGCAAGGCTGATAACTTGTAATTTTCTCTCTTTTCCCTTTCCTTTATCATTCATGTATTCATCTAAACTATACTATCAATATTCCACCTTTCTCAACATGATTAAAAGTTGGTGTAGCCTTTGATTAAACTATATAACTGCTTCTTTTTTTTCCACTTAATTGTTAATTATATTTACTCCTAGTTTCCATATGGCTTCAGAACAACACTTAGTTTCACAAGGTGGAATGCAGATTGGAGAAATGCTACTGTTCTTTATGAGCAAGCTGGTATATATGCATTTCTAAATTATTCATTTTATATGCAAATAAATACTTTTCTATCAAAATCAAAGTTCTTGAGGAAAACAAATATGTGGTTGGATAATAAATCTACCAAGCTCTTATTATTATGTTGTAGCCAGTGGATTTAAAATTGCCAAAGACTACGAGAGAGCAAAATCGGCACATGAGAAAGCTTCACAGGGACAAGAGATGCTTTCTTCGTATCCTTAACCTTGTTCTGATTGATTCATTATTCTATTTAACAGAATCAACAAATTAATGATCATTATGTAACTTGTACGGCGTTAATATCATGTTGCCTGTGTTAAAACCAATGTTTTAAAAACAGAACCAGATGATTCAACTAGTTGAACCGTGAACTGGTATTATCTATGATGGTTATTTGAGATTTCTGTTGATGGTTTCAAACTGGCTCAAGCAGTTTAAAGCCGTTGAACCTTGACTTGAAGGTTTTGCCGGTTCAATGTCTGGTTTGCTTTTTTTAAGCATTGGTTAAAAATGTCTTTCTTGATTTGTCCTTGACAAGTAAACAAGACCTTGGGAAGCAGCTAAGAACATAGAATCTGCCGCTGCTATGTCTAAGGAACTAAGAAACTGGAGTGAAGTTGGAGAATTGTATCGAAGAGCGTCTGAATTGTATATTGAATGTGGGAGATCACAACCTGCATCAGATGCTCTTGCGAAGGGTGCCCGGTAACTAAACATATTGTTTAAATTAAAAAAAAAACAAAAATTATATTGGGAATTCAATAATGAAACTTTTTTCTCTCTCATAATACCTTTTGCCTTCCCTATACAGTGCTTTGGAAGATTCCCTGCCTGAAGAAGCTATTAAGCTATATACTGATGCTTGTACAATACTTGAAGAGGATGGGGGAGAACAAATGGCCTTTGATCTATATCGTGCTGCTGCTAGTGTTTGTATAAAACATGAGAAGTAAGTCCTGCAAAAAAGTGTGGATGTCATTTCCATGGAATGTAGAGATGAAATTAATGCTTTTCTAATATGTGAAACAACATAAGTTCATAACAGTTGAATGGTGAAAAATATAACATAAGATAGATAAATTTTAAAATTCCCCTGTTGTTATTAGGCAAGAATTGCTGTTTTTGGAAATAGAACTGGTTTATTTTCTCTAATGCACATTCTAATACCTGAAATTTTCCTTAATACACAGGTATACAGATGCTGCATCTTTTCTGCTCAGATTAGGCGTAGCAGCTGACAAGTGTAATACTACTAATAGCCAGACCAAGGTTTGGAGTTATTTTAACTTTTCATTCTTTATTTTAATCATCTCCTAAAGTAAAGATTCCTCTTTGGTCTATTTTCAATGTTTTGGAGAGATACGCCGATGCAATACTAGGTAGAATAGATCATCAATTTAATCCCTAAACTATCATTCTTTTCTTCAATTTAGTCCCTAACTATATAAAATAAGTAGTCTCTAAGCTATATGAAATCTGTTAAATTATATACTTTAGCGACTACATATTATACTTCCATATTCTAGGGACTAAATTGAAGAGGGAGTGATAGTTTGAAGATTAAATTGACGGTTTATTCATCGTAGGTATGAATGATAGATAGCTGATGGAATGTGTATGATGGTTGTGGTAAAGTTTTTTTTTTTTTTATTTCCTTGTTTAGAGATTTACCTTTTAATTAACTATTTGCAGGGGCACCAGTTATTCCTGCATAAATAAGATGCATAATATGTGTATATGCTGAAATAACAGTTTTCAGTGATTCCTATGATGTATGGTGATTTATATATTATATTTTAAAGTTTGAAAAAAGCTGACATTTGTTGAATTAGTGAAAAGCTGTTGCATTATTTATTCCAACGTTGCAATTTGAGGAAATGTTTTAGTTTCCACTTCCCTTTTTGAGTTAATGTGCAGGCACTTCAGGGTATTTTATTATGCTAAAAAATCTCACTCACTGAGCTGTTCACATGCAGGCATACCTTAGTGCAATTATTGTCTACCTTTATGCTCAAGACTTTAAGCAAGCAGAGAAGTGTTACAATGATTGCTCTCAGTAAGTTTATCTAATGCCTCATTTTTCTTGTGCTATTATGTGGCTTCAAACTCAACCTCATACAGCATTTTCTGTTGTCTACACTTGTTCTTGCTGTTCTCTTTATTACAATATAAATTTTCTGTTGATCTCAATCTTTTATTCTGTTTTATTTTTCGAAGATTGATTGAATGATACTCTTTAATTATTGGGACCGAATAATTAATTGGCATAAATGTTTTGTGATGTCTTTAGGATTGATGGTTTCCTTAGAAGTGACCACGGTCGTTGCGCTAGCAAGCTTCTCGGTGCATTCAAGGACGGAGATATTGAAGAGATCAAACGTATCACTCAATCCAGCATTATTTCAAATCTTGATCATGTGGTAAGTGAATTAGTTTATATTACATGCCTGAGTTCTTAAAAGCTAAATTGAGTATACTTAACTGTGTCACCATATATTCTATTATTTATGAACAATGATTGTACAATTCAACAACATCAACGAGAATCTCTCTTAGTGAAGTAATCTTAATTATGGAAAATGATTATCACTTGCTTTAAAATGACCATTATTATTTTCATTGATGTGGACTAAACAAACTATTAGCAAAATCTCTGCAGATAATTAGGCTTGCAAGAAAATTGCCTATGGGAGATGTGAATGCATTGAAGGCTGACACTACCAAAGAGGAAGAGGAACCACTGGACGAAAATGATCTTACTTGATCTTCAATATTCTTAAGCTTCTTTAATTCCTTGTCCCAAAACCCTCTTTTTCTTTCTACTTTTCTCTATTTGTATGAAAGAAGAGATTGGAAACCCCATTTTATGAATGAATTCGTCAGCAATGTTCATATTTATATAAAGCATTTATGTTTATTTTTGGGAGAAGACATTTTCCAAGTCTCAATATGCATAATAGAAGCAAAAGGTAACCAAACATCCCATAATCAATAAAGTTGATGAATACTTCGCATTAATAATATGGTTCTACAATCTACCTTCTTCAAAAAAAATATGGTTCTAAAAAAATCAATCATATTTTTCTGTGGTGTGTTGTAATATTATTTTATAAATATCTATGTTTCAAGGGTGCATAAAAAATATCTACATGTTAAAATAGGATTAAATAATTCTTTTTTGTTTTAAAGAGTTAGCGGTGATACTAACACACATTAAGTGCTAAAAAGTGAAGAATTATAAGTTTAAATTTGTGCCCAACATATCCAACGTTTATGCACTTTTTTACTATTTGAGTCGTACTTTTGCGATAATCACTTTTTTTTAAGTCATCCATTCTGAGATTCCGGTTCCAAAACCTTTGATCAACGAGCATGTTGCTAGGTCCAGCAACAACTGTGATGGACATTATGTGAGTGGCCCAGAGCAATCAGAAGAACTTGTGGAACATAGATTGCCGAAAATTGCTCTTCTCCCATCCAAAATTGTTCACTCCCATACAAACTGACGAAAGTATCGAACGTGACTTAAGTCACGCATGGTTACTTTTGACTTTTCAGTTGGGAGTGAGCAAAACTCAATGGAAGAAGAGCAATTTTCTAAATTGCCCCTGAGAGAATATTGCAAGGCGATAAAACACCCCAATAGGAAGTTTCACAACGGAAGTCGTATTGAAAATAAAACAAGAAATAGGATATTAAAAGCAATAAGTGCATGCGAGCCGCATGAAAAGGTTTGTGGACTTAGCACATAAACAAAAACAACAAGCCTTACACAACAAGCAGAGTTGTCGATGACAAGAACAGTTACTACCTAGACTCAAATACCTTTAAACAAAAGTCAGTCATGCATAACTATGCGGTGTCGAAAACGGGTACTAGCTTGGGACATGTGGCAAACATGCATGCCAGTGGAAGATATCATATTTTTCTATAAATAGGGCTCTTGGAGCATTGTAATAATAGTTGCTTAATGCATTTAAAAATCACATCTAACACATAAATGATCATCGATTATTTGTACATGATTAAGTATGCCATTTTTTCTTTTCTTTGTTTAATTTTCAAGTCATTTACTTTAAAAGCACTTTGCTTTCCTTACATATTTACTTTCAATTTCTTTACTTTTCATGCACTCTACTTTCAACATTTTATGTTTCCTTGCACACCACATTTTTTCAAAACCTTACACTTCAAGTTCATTGTACTGCTTTTAAAGTCTTTCATCAAAAACGTACTTTTTGCAGCATTAAAATCACACAAAAGGGTCCCATGTCGGTGTACTCGAAGACGAAATTGGCGCTGTTAATTTTCACGACATATTGAGCAATGGGACAAACATCGACTTGTTTCTTGGACAACCATGTTGGAATCTTACTTTTTAACTTGTTAAGAACTCCCGCTTAAACATTATATTTGTTACTAGTTGTTGGTAGGCAAGCACTGGCCCCAAAAATATCAAAATCCTCACAACATAAGTGTGATTGAATTGTTATATGATCATATATCATGATTTTCTTTTCTTTTCTTAAATCTCAAATAAATATTAAAATATAGTTCACCTAGCCTTCCAAATCCTCCTCCCAAACAGACCCTAAAAGTTCTTTGAAAGGTGCAAACTATGATTGTGAGATAAGTAAGAAAAATTTTGTTTATTAACAGCACATGCAAAATAAGATTATGAAATAAGTAGATGACTTAATCCTTATTCTACTGGGATAGGTTTATGTTCATCCAATTTTTTTTTCTTTTTTCATAAATGAATTTCTAGCCTATAAAAAAAAATATAAAGCAACCTTTGATTTTAAACACAAATTTAATGAGGATGTAGATCAGATCACTAAAGATGAAAGGTGCAAAAACTAATAATCCGACCAACAGATGTATATAATTATAAGGAAAGTTGGACATACAATGGCATTAGCACATACAATGGGTCCAATGGCATCCATCTCACGTAGCAGTATTTTGTCTCTGCAAGAATGGACACAACTAATGACTAAATTGAAATATGACCATTTATTTAGATTCCAATATAATTGAGATCTTATTCTTGTTTTATTCACAATCTTTCTTGATTTTCTCTATCAGCACTTTCAGCGCAGGTCTCCACTGAGTCAATTGTGCATCAGAACTGAATAACTGACGCATTGCTCGTAACTCGTCAGGACTTCCCTTTTTCAGGAATCTTTCTAGAATCAACTTCATCTCTTCAAACGAATGAGAACTTTCTCCTATGTCATCCTCCTCCAGCTTTATCAAATTGACACCAAAAAGTTTGGTCCTCGAGTCACCTAGACAGCTATTACTTGAACCACAAGTTAACTTAGAGTCATCAATGGATTTGCCTGAAGATCCAGAATTAACTTGTTTGTGATTCCAGTACTCTACACATTCATGACTGGGATCTTGAGCTTCAATGGACTGAAATTTTTTATCATAATGGATTAGAAACAGAAAAACTTATAAGTTATAACATATACGTCTATAGTATTAATGTTAGGTGTAAGCTAAAAAAGGACATTAACGTCTTAAAGATCTGCAAGTTTGCATTACCTGAATAATGGATGGCGAAAGGAATCCGAACATTTTATGACCATTGATGTTGTGCAGTAGCTCCAAGGGAGGCATGTCTAGTTCACCGAGACTCTTGCGCTTATTTATTTCATAGTTTAGTCTATCAATAACAGATTCCCAGCACGTATCTGCTGAGGTGTTTGTGAAAACCTCGTTGGGGTGTTCTTCCAAAGTAACCTAGAATATATTTTTTATTGAATGAGAAAGAAATATACTTCAATCACAAAACAAGTCAATGCAAATAACATATATCTAGTAACAGAAACATGTCAATATGATTTTGAGCTTAAAACAGAAACAAGGTCAGGAATGATACCCTGAAAAAAGGGCCAAGAAATCCAGCAGGAATGACTTCACAAACATAGTTACAGATGCTTGCTGGATCAAGAATGCTAAAGAACTTTACACGACTCTTGAATCCTTCATAATTTCACCAAAAGAAAAAGAAAAGTTAAACTCAGAAAAAGAAAAGAAAAAAAATTAGAAGAACAATCTAAGACCAGAAAAGATGTTACAGAAAGCATACCTTTTGGATATATTGCATGCTTACTGCACCAATGTTTTCCATACACAACAGATCCCAAACTAACAAGCTCAACCGAAATACTAAACTTTTTCATTGGGGAGCTTTGGTTTGTCAAAGATATACTTGTATTGGAGGTGTCTAGAACTCCCGTTTCAAACGTACTATTGAGTTTCTGTCCTAGATCTGAGTGCATTTGCAGATTGACACCAAACAATTTACAACCATCAAGTGTACCGGAATTTTGAACATTAGTTGGACATGGTGAAGGTTCATTTTCCAAGACAGAAATACCACCGGCACTAAGTTCTATGTTGTCTCGTTCTTTTCTGGTCTCTGCACTAGTAACTTTTTCCGCATATGGAACACACTTATTGTGATGGATTTCGGCTATATTTAGCAAAGAATTTTCAGGTTTATCAGAGATATCACCAATATTCAAATACAAAGAACTTCCCTTATCCTCCTTAACTTTATTGTCCATGACCAACATAGTATCATTCAGGTTGTCCATATCACCAGTCAGATCCACATAAGGTGTACGAGAAGTTTCATGATGAGACTCTGAATGGACCAACTCTGAAGAAATGTGACTGTGAGGACTGCTAGGTAAATTTGAATTTAACCTCTCATTAGTTCCTGTACAAGAAGGCGATCTTTTCCCTTCTTTGTAATTCTCAGTTTTGCACATGACTCTCTCCATATCTTGTTCGTGCATGCAAGCATCCTCAACACTAGCAGAAACAACTCCAATGTTTCTAGTTTCCCACGCTTCTATTGCACGTCGTTCTCCTTCTAATGCTTCAACCAATGTGCTTAGCTCATCTATTGTATAACGAACCAGAACAAATCTTTTATCCATTTCACATGAGCAAAACAGCTTGAAATGTCTAAGACAAGAATAGTTGTCAGGAAAGCACTCGCAACCAACAGCAGAGAGGTGCAAGTCATAGAAGCAATAGTAACATTCCCTTTCCTCAACCGAATCGAAGTCATTGTCCATCTTCAGCATCTTTAAATGATTCGGAAGCCATTCAAGCCTCTCTTTCTCCATCATTATCCTTGTCTGTCAAAAGTAAGGATAATTACACAAAAATATAAACAAAAAAGGTAAATAAAATAAAATAATAAATACCATCCAAAGTTTTACGGATTTTTCTAAATATATGAAAGGGGTTCTGATCAAAGAGGAGAGGGCACACAAAAATCATTACCTTAACTGCATTGGTAAGAACACCATCTTTCCCACAAGCATTTCTCCAATTTAAACATTTTAGATTTTCTTTTCCATGAAGAGTTGTCTCTGAAAGGCCATGTACAGCTTCCTTAGCAGATCCAAATAACAACTTATCATGGGACAAGGATGTCTTACGGCACTGTAGACTGTAAATCTCTGCAGCGTTTTGACCATGCATAAACCAATCATATGGAGCCACATTCACAGCCTCTGCACAATTGAAGCCACTGCTGAAGCCACAGTGGTATGCCCTTGGAAACGTGATAACAAATTCCCCAGAATGCTGGACAGTGCGATACACAGGAACCTCCTCGGACTTAAGTATTGAAGGAGAGAACTGAGTCACCTGTACAAAGATGCAATCATAACCACTACAATAAGAAGATATATAAAATAAGGAAAGACTTATCAAGATATATAAAATTTGAACATTCCAAATGTCATCGTGATTTTGGTTTCTTAATTAACTTTCATAAGTGCAACTGCCTAAAGATTATACATTATGCATCAACTATGTCTCTTTGTTCACGAATTATGTACATGGAAACGATAAAGTGCACAAAAGAAACCAAAAAATAGCAGCAATGAGGAAAGTACAAGGATCATACCAACTCGTTGAGTAGATTTGGTTGCTCTTCAAACAAATCAGGCAAATGTTTCCTCATTGCATCTTCTATAGCTGAAGCATGGCTTCCAGGTACACCATACCATACTTTTGGGTCACCCCAGTGCAGATAATTAAGTGAATAGAGGTGATGATCTTCAACATGCTGTTCCAAGGAGCAGGGAATGAGAACACGGTGTTAATTAGTCTTTATAGGAAAGTATAAAGATTTGAAGCAAAAGTAATGCAAAGTTCAAGATATTATTTCTTATGTTATATGTTAACATTCCAAACAAATCAACATAAGCAGTGAAACCTTAAATATTATGAGTGCTTACATACTGAGAATTCTATAATATTAGAAATCGTTTGATGTTCACGTTGGTAGCAGTCTCTCCCTAGTCTAAAGTAGTTCGAGCTATTTATTTTCTCCATTGACCTTTAATTAGATTATAATTTTTATTAAATGAGCAAGGTAGCAAACCTTAAAATTGTCAACTTAGCTTTCTTGAAAAATAATATATAACTCGATAGGAAGACATGCAAACTGAAAAGAAATAAAAATCAGTGATATTGTTTTTTATGCCTTAAACTTTTCTTCATTCATATAAATAAGACTAACAAAAAATTAATTCTCACTACATACCCAGCAAAATGAGGAAAAGCACATTCCAACATACAGCCATGGAACTAAAACCCCTGAGATGTCACTTCCTTCAAAACATAATGCAGACCCTGGAAGTCGCGCAAAGTTATTCAAATTCCAGCCAGACATAGCATACAAATCTGAATCACTCTTAGTTAAGGATGATGTCTTAGGAAAACCACTTCCAAGTGCTCCAGTTTCCAAGTCAGCTCCATAATACACCTACAAAAATCATATAGTAATATATAAACTTTTTTTCTTAAACATGTTACATTGAAAACCAGCAAACGATGTTGTCAATACAATATTACCTCGACTTCATCAGTAGGTTTCTCAATTATTCGCCAGTATTCACCTTCAATATCCTCCAAAGACGGTTCCTGTCTCTCGTGGTGATTAATATCACTACCTTTACCATCTTTGGCATCACTCAACCCGAAGTAGCAATCTTTAAAAGAATTTCCATATTGCTGAAATTCTTTAAGTGTGAAGTCGGGCCCTGATTGGAATCCAAACTTATCATCAGATTCAGAAGTAGCATTAGCTTCAGAACATGAATTTCCAGTTCTCCTATTACATGTTCCCATCTTTGACTGCTTTCCACGTTTTCGTTTCCTTGCCCTACTTTTCTTCCTCATCGGCTCTCGGTTCTGAAGCAAATCAACTTGCTGAATACGGGTCGGAAATTTAGCATTTTCCCATATCTCTTTCTCCTTAAGAGGGCAAGGTGGAGCCCAGCATGCTGGAGGGACAATTTTACATATGCCATACGGTTCAGCTAAGGGACGTATCTTAGCTAGGTAACCAAGCGTGTCTTCAAACTCCTAATGCGAAGAGTAAACTTAAAATTGATTCACGGAACAATGTTACCACCACCAAAATCTATAGTACATGATAGTGATAATCAAGAGGTACCTCAAACGTTGGATAAAACACAGGTGTTTCACCGATTATAGGCCGACATGCTTCAACTGGATCCCATCTGGATGATATCTGCGGCATGGCAACAGTATATATAACCATGTTGCTTTCAATTTCAAAATCTTTTTCGTTTGAATATCTAAACATATATTTATAGGAAAAATGATTGAAAAACATAATTTAGCTAATGACTTCAATGAGTATAACAAGACACGTGCTCAACACGGTAGAACATAGTAAATACCTTTTTGTGTTGTGGATTGATGGAAGATTCAAGTGTATTTTCCATGTTTGTTTCGGGCCTAAAAGGATTATCCTGCAATATGTTGCGCACAAGAATGTTAATTTGCCAACTGAATGAAAAAATAGACATGAAATAAACATTAAATCTACTAGAGTATGTCATGAATGTTACTACAGCTCAAACAACAAAAGGATGCATGCTACAAACATTGTAATAGCTTAATTTCAAAGAGATTGAAATGTAAATGGTTAGAAGTGGGAATGCACTAAAATACACTCAACAACAAGTTGCCAACTTTTGGAGTTTCTAGTATATATACAAAATGGGGATACAATCATGAACTTAGGGCATCTAAAATTCTACCGGTTACACAACTTAAGTGCCCTTTATGTGCTTATTTGATAGGCAACTCTGTCCATTTAGTCGACCCAGTAGATTAGAGAAATAAAGAGTTATAGTTAGTTAGAGCAATAACTAGAGAAAATAGACGTGTTGCCAATGAGTAATAAGAGGGTTAAGAGGGGCAGAGTTAGGGTTGTCACGGATCATAGAAAAAAGCGGTACAAAAATGAGATGATCAAAGAATTAGGCCATACCAATGCCAAACATAGGCTATTCCAAAAACCAAAACAAAGGCAATACTAATCACCACCACCTAGGTCAGAAATTTTAGATCTTTTCAAACCTCAAGAAAGAAAAAAATTATAAACCATTATAGGCCTAGAAAAAATCATAAATTCAGCACAATAGCTAATCCAAAAATATGACACATCACTCAACAATAGCTCTTCCAAGAGAAAACACAGTCAAAGTGTCTTAAGCAAGAATGAAAAACGACAAAAAAAAAAATGCATGATAGTAACAATAAATTTTCAATTCCATCAGCATTGATAAGATCTGAAAATTTGATGTGTGATCAATTAAAACTAAAGTATACAAATAACACTCTAGAAACACAGATTCATAAAACATGGTTTAAGGTTTAACAGTACCAATAAAGTACAAAAAAAACCAACCTCTTTGGCTTGATAATATGCATCCAATTTCAACTGTTTCATTCAATGCAAAATTGTGAATAGACACAAATTGAGCAAGTTATTGTTCCCTGAAACACAAACAAAGACAATTGTAACTAACATCATTAGTCCTATTAAATAGTCCACAAAACAAACCTTAAAAAGTGCTAAAAACCAAAAAGCAAACATATGCAAAACAAGAACGTACTCAATGCAGCAAAGCTCTTTGAGAGTAGAGTGCTGTTTTTCACGTTCTGAATTTTCACACAGTAATTGCGTACAAATAAAATCAAAACCGAAAGACAAATTGAATTGCATGTATATAATATGATGAATATATATTGATATTATATCTACCTGTGTATGTAACTATGCATGTATACCAATCAATGTGTCAAACCCAATAACAAATTGTGTAAATTGCAAAAGAGTATAATCTTACAAATCTTGGACTCTAAATGCCAAAATCAATTAGTTATAGAGAGTATTTACAATATAAATATGGAAACAAAAAATATATATAATGGCCTTGGCCAAAAAGTGCAATATATTTTGACAGGTGGAACAGGAAACAGAATTGAATTAATAATTCATTGAAAATAATGATAAGGATACGAGGTGGCAGGTGAAAAAAAAAAACCTGTGAAAAAGATTTGATGAAAAAAAAAATTACTGCAAAAGATATGTTTTATTATTATTATTATTATAAGAGAACTGACACATAAAAAATGATTTTGGAGAAAACGGTTAAGAGCAACTTTAATGGCTGAAACTTTGTTTCGTTTGTCGGTCTGGAGTGTCCAAAGTATAATATTTTTGGCGGTCCTTCCATTGTGGCCCGCCAAGGTGGCATAACCGTTAACGATATTTTGCGGGCATAACATGAAACAGTGTTTTAAATGTATTTCCTCTAAAAAAAAATTGTAAATTTATTTATGTTTTTATTTTGTCTTCTTTTCTTTTAAGGTTTTGTTTTCTTTATGAATTTTGTGACATATATAATAATTTTGAAAGAGAGTATAATCGTCTAACTTTATTAATAATTTAATAAAAAAGGATAATTTTGTTTATTAAGAATAATTTTTATTAACTTGACTAACTTTTGAAATATTAAAAGTTAAAATATTAGATATATTTTACCAAAAAAAATAAATAAATTCTATGTCCATATTTTATATCTCTATTATAATTGGAAATAATATTTTTTATTAAATTATTTTTTTACAAACTTTATTTTTTCTGTCAAGTAGTCTAGTGTCTAAAATTTACTTTATAATGTGAATAAATGTCGAACTCCGACCCATACATATAACAATGCATTGTCCCTGAGAACTGAGATATGTTGATAGAGACTTTTACAAACTTTATTTATTTTTATATAAATTTCGATAGCTAGTAATAACATTTTTTTAAAAGAAATCTCTTGTAAAAAAAAAACATATTAACAATCTGCTTGGAGTGTGGTCGGGTTAAGATTGGCGCAACAAATAATTCTCGTGGTTTTTACTCAAATACAATGATGATGATAGAAGCTTTGTTAGTGTATCTTTTGTTCTATTTTATTGTATTGGTCCTTTGAGGGGTTAATGTCTTTCTAGTACTTTTTTCCTGAGCACAACTAATGCTTATATTGTTGTTAATAATAATCTTTTAACCTTTCAGAAAAAACATTGATAATAAGTGCTGATAGCTTCTTTGCCAAAAAACAAAGTTTTGATAGCTTCTATTGAACAAAAGGTATTCATAGCTGAATATAAAAAAATTGAGAATAACTTATGTAGCTGGAAAAGTAGCTCTTGAAAATAAATTCAGTTACACTCTGCAGTTACACTTCAAAAGGTTTTCAGTTTATTGTATAAACATTATTATGCACTTAACATATGACAAGTCATTCCATGTAAGAATAGTAATTAATATAAATGAACATTATTAATCAAAAATGAAATTATTTGAGGCATGTTTTACCAATTTACAAAATTTGAATGATTAACTCTATCAACCATCACAATTTCAATTATCAAGATACATATTTATTTTTTTATAGGGGAAAAATACATATTTACTTATTTATAATTCTAAACACTAACACATTAAGAAAATTTATAATTTACGATTAATAATTCTCTAAATTTTATGTAATTATATTGAAATTTCAACTTGACCAAAGTATTATTAAGTCAAGTAGGCCTCAATAAAATTGTCTTGGATGATAAAAGGAAAATAATTTTGGACACAAAAATGATAAAAGGAAATGAAAAGTAAGAAAATAGATAGAAAAGAGACTTGAGGTATGAGAAAATAAAGACAAAACTATATTATTAATTTGTATTTTTTTAATGAAGATGAGATTGGAATAAATAAAAGTTAAAACAATTGCTTCCCCCGTTAAATTTGATATAAAAAAATGAAAAGATATGGTTGTAGAGGATTAAGACAAAAATACCCTTATATTGATTTTTTTTAAAAAGGATAAAAGTAGTAATCAATATCACTTCATTGATCGCTACTTTTTTACAATTCATTTACAAGAGAGATAAACACACATGATAGATTAGTAGAATTCACTTTAATAAGTGGACCTCATTAAGAGTCTCGTTAATCTTTTGCGTGTGTCTATATCTCTAAAAGAATTGACGGTAAATGGAGGATAAATAAACAGGGAAAATATAAACTCCTACATCAAATATTCATCGTTCTCCTGGGGATTCACGAAACTTCTCTAGTTTTGGAAAAGAATAATTTAATGCTTTCTCTATTTGGACTCCAAATGTGTTCAACATGAGGTTTGAATTACTTAATTAAACTATCACATGAGATAGATTAAAGTAAAGAGTATTAAGTTTAAGAATGGTAAAGAGTTGTGGATAATGTGAGTTTCGAAATATGGTGAAGATGATCTCACGAAATTGAGGAAGATTCTTATTTCAATGAAAAAGAAATTTCAAGGGTTTGAAAGTCCAATTCGGTCACAAAAATGGCATGTTTGTCATTTTTTAGACTTTCTCTTCACACACACGATTTTTCGCATGATAGACCGGAAAAGATTAAAGTTGAGACTCATCTCTAACTTTTTTTCTTCTCTATTTTCTTTGTTGAACCGAGTAAGGATGGAAAAAAAAAACTCTTCTTCCCTATCATTTTCACCTTTTACACTCTCTTCTATTTCTCTCTTTAATTTATTGAGATAAATAAATAAAAAATCTCTTTTCTTAACGGATTTTAGTATCTCATTTTCACTTCTCATATACTCTCTCATTTTATTTTCATTGTCATAAAACAATTGGACCCATCAACTCGACATGTTTGTACTTTGATAAACAATTGTAGAATAAAAATGTTTTGACCTTTTTCATGTTTAAGCCATTCAAGATCCACATGAGAATTAAATATCTATGAATATGATGACTTTTTTGAAGACAAAAAATATTAAAGTTAATAAAAAAATAACATACCTTTACTCTCGTATTTTTGCACGGCGATCTCTCTTTATCTGCAAATCTCACAAGCGACGATGATCACCGTGACAATAGATATTTCTGTAGGTTTAAAAACACATCATATTAGATGATAATAAAATAAAATTCGACCATATATCTATGATCACTCATCACTGAAATGGTGAGATCTACTTACATGAACTAAATTTGTAAAAGAAGTTTTAGAGCAACATAATTTTTAGTGAGAGCGAGAGCAAACAAACCTTGGATGAACTGTATGAAATTTTAGGATATTATGTGATTTTCTTACTCTCTTAACTTTCTTATAACTTTTATGAGCTTAAATAAGGGATAGATATGTCCCTCTAACAATTAATGAGCTTTTTTGAAAAGTGAATAAAAAGGTTTTAAATGGGAAAACTATATATAAGAAAGAAAAAAATAGTCCATCCATTTGAGACCCAACACTTCATCAAACAATATAAAAAATAGTTCATCCATCTGTCATTGTGATACAAGCCCACGGCAAAAGTTGTCATCCGTGTTTTAAATGAGATATAAATGATAATTGTTTGCAAAAAACATCTGATACGAGGGGAGGCATGGAAATAGAGTCCGCCCATGCTCGAACCCGGTCACCTCCACCCTGAATTTAACAGGAAAAATCAATTTAACTAGGGATGGATGCGGGTGCGGGGAAAACTCAGTTTTTTAGTACGAGGGCTGGTGCGGGTGCGATGGATGCTTATTCAGTCCCGTCCCATTTATTAGCCTCGCCCCGTTGTCATGCATGTAGGAGGAACATGACCTTGTTTGGCATTATCTAGAAATGTTAGTATGAAAATAAGAATTTTTACGGTGGAATCATTTAATTACTTTATCTTTTGAAATTTCAATCAATGGTTATGTCAACAGACAACTACGATCTAGACCAACACCAAGAGTGTTCTCAAAAGAAAAATTAAAGAAAAGAAACAAAAATGAGCTCTTAGGCCTTTCTTTTTACCTAAGGGTGAGCTTTTATCTCGTAGAATCTACAAATATCATTTATGACTGAGCTTCCAAGCATTCTACTTCGGTGAGGTTGAGTGAAACCATCAAAAATTTCATTGCAAACTCTATATCCACCCGGATATTAGCCACAATGATGTCCGGCGCATGATACTTTATTTTAAGATATGTTGTGGAAGGTATCACGCATAGTTTAGCAATTGTAGATCTCCCGACGAGACATTTGCAAATAGATTTACATTCCACTACTAGGAAGCAGATCTTGACGGTCTTTCACCAAATGTTGCTATGAGTTCTAAGGATCCCCATGGCTGGGTGGTTGCCTATTTAAACCCCTAGAGGTCGGATCCCACATAATGTGTGAGATTTTTAATAAATAACTGTAATTTTTTGAACGGGTCAACATATAATACATCACATGTGTTACACTGGTCGTCTCGGACTAGAATGCGAGATGTGATGGTTTGAAATTATGCAAGGTAACTCCTCGTCATAAAATGCTAGTGGAGGTTATCTGGCATGTCTCTTGATTAGGTTAATCTAATGAGGATGACCCGCAAACACTTTAGTGCATGGAGTTTTCTCTTTATTGAAATAACGATGGAAATCTGACCTAATAGATGTCCCTCGTTAATGATCATGGTCGAGCAAAACTGCCAAAAATATTAAGGTCAGGAGTTGCTCCCTCCTATCATGTGACCACTGTCATAGTGAGGAGGTGAATTGTTGTTTTGGCACCTTTGCGTTGTTCGAAGTGATGGTGGGACAAATGTCCACATTTCTATGGTGTCACAAATCTCCTTTCTTCAACAGCTCATTCTTTATCTTTATTTTTGTGCTTATGAGGGTGAATGTTGTGTCGAGAGGGACTATAAAGTTTGCAGTTTTTTGAGGTGTCGTCATCATGGAAATATTTCTTCGTCTCTTATTATATTTGGTGTGATGATGACAGGAGAGTTTGTAGGTTTTCCACCCTAGCCAATTGTTGGTTTTGCTCATCGAGCATATGCGATTGTTGTTGTATCAGTTGATACAAATATGCCAATCTCTTCCATGGATAAATCTTCACATGGCTTGGGTGTATCAATAGGTAGTGTGGCATACACCCCTTTGTTAGTTTGGAGGTTTGTCGTGGGATCATCGTAGAAATGATCACTAGTGATGAAGAAAAGACAAGCACTGGTGTTTTGCGTGATGATGAAGATTCTCTCATTGTAATGCATGTCAGCGTCTGATATCGTGAAGAATCTTTGGTTTTGGTACCAATTCCAACTGTTGTTTGCAGTAGTCAGAACGTAAAGAGGATTTGGGGAAAGAGGTTGCGAAAACTTCATTTCGATATGCGACGCCACTATTTGTGTGGGAGAATAGAAGAGTCGGCAGGAGTGGATGCGATGCAGCTTTTATGGTAGCTCATGGTGGATGATGATTGTCTTTCATCAATGTGAGGGGTGTACCTGCAAAGACATTTCAACGCTCAAGTCAATGAAGTCTCAATGCTTTGAGGTGATTTCTCAGAATGAGAACATGTACCTGATATCAGTGTGGACCCTTATGGTGATGGTTAGGCGACTAGATGATCATACGAGGGACTCAAATTTTCTCTAAGCATAATATTTAGTGCATCATGGCTCTTCGTCGGTGTAAGTGATTTGTAGCTATGGATGGATGTCTTACGGATCATGGATTCTAGGTCATGAGGATTGGGCATTGGCCCGATCCAGACTAATTATATCCAATTTTTTTAATTTTAGAAGCATGCATAATTTTGCATCGAAACTTTTTTTTTTTAAACTCATCGAAACTTTTATAAAAAGTAATTTTGTGCACTTCTTTCTTTTTAGGCCAATGATATCATGTACTATTTATTTTATAATATTGTGCCGGGAATCATGTTTCTAATATTGCACCTCTTAAGTTGAAAAAAAAAAATATTGGGAAAAAAGTTTAAAATTATACATGTGGAATCGTGTTTCTAATCTCCACCATTGAACTCTCATATCATCATCTTTAAACTTGTAATCTCTTTTACATCACGGAAAAAGAAGGAAAAAAAACTTGATTTTAGGAAATCCAAGTGCATGTGCACTGTATGATCTGTTAAAGCCATGTTTGTTCATAGTGATATTTCAAATTTTAATTTATAATTATAAATTCAAACAAGTAGATATACATAATTAAAATAGGATGACCGGCCAAGAAAATAAATATATGTGTACACAATGATGTATTACAAATTATTAGCATCAAGGAACTGCAATAATAGTGTTAAATGCGATTGAGTTTGAGGAGCTTGTTGATGGACATCACTGTAATAATGAGTAGGAGAATGAGCCCAATGAAAGAGGCTATTAAGGCACCACCACCTCTGTTGCAATAGGACTCAAACTTGTCACATATTTTATTCCATTTTGCATGTGAATTACCATTCCTTCCTAATTCTGACATAGCTGTTGCTGCACCATCTCCACTTGATGCTAGAGCCAAAGCCATCTAATTCACCCAATTAATCAAAAATATATAATCAATCAGTTCTCATATGTTAGTAATTTTAATTTAAATAATCAATTAGAGATGAGGAGTACTACTAAAAAATGTGTCATTTATTTTGTACCGTGTCAAATACTGCAATCAGTGCAAGTTGGAGCCCTTTGTTATGAAATTTGGGTCCTAATATATCCATTGCAATCATCACCAAATTATGAAGACTGACAATTCCATTGGCTACCACAAAGTACCTGTATTCTCACCACAAATTAAATAATATGATGAAAATTAAATGTCTAGTAATATTATTATCACTATTAAGTTAATTTTTCAATGAAAATGTTTAGATACAGAAAAATAAAATAAAAAATCTAATTACATAAGTGTTAGAAAGGTTTAAATTAGAGAGATTTTATGGACTAACACAAAAGCTGGAGTATGCTGAAACTTGGCAGTAAGAGGAACTGTAATTGGGGTGCTACCAATGGTAGCAACTACAAAGCTTTTGGTTTGTTTGTTGAGTGACATAACAAGTGTAGCAGATACAGTGGCCAAAAATGCAACCACCCTAAGGGACAAAAGGATCCAATCCTTCTTTGGTTTGGTCTCAGGAACAACATTGAAACCAGACTCTATTTTTTCTTCATTTCCTGAGGCCATTGTGATAGTGTATAGTTATTGGAGTTTGAAAATGTTATGTTCAAATGGCTTAAAGGATGGGTTATTATAGATGGAAGACAGAAAAATTGATGAACCATATCGGTTGTTAAGTCTAAGAAGCTAAATGTAGATTCTGTCTGTAAATTCAGCAGGTTGTCTAACCAACTAAACTGTCGGTTGTTATCCACTGGTGAGAAATATGTGAGGACTTGTGTAACTCGGTCACTTTGATATAAAATTATTTTTTACTTTCATTAATTTACAAAGTAATCGGTATTTAATGCATACGTGTAAAAGATTTTTACATCATCAATCAATTACAACCGTTTGATTACAAAAATGGTTTGACTTTGATCATAACTACTTTTAAAGACACATATAAATGATTTTCATTTATTGATGAGAGCATTGCTATACATCCCGAGAGATTATCTAACGAAATGCTTGTGAGTTACTTTTTAGCCAATTACAATCGTGTATGTCCAAAAAACATGGGGGTATTAAGCGGTTAGTCAAACAATTATATAAAATCCAATGGACATAAAAGCTTTCTGATCATTCAGTGAATGCCACGAACCTTTGTCTCGCGTTATGTAGCATTATCCTATTGACGATGTAAAACTTTTTTTATATTGAAAGGTATGAAGAAAAGAAATTAAGAAACAACAAGTATGAAAATTAAACTCATTGTGATGTGCGAACTTTTAATTATGATGGTATTGGAGGTTGAGAGAGGAGAAGAATAATTTGTGGCTTAATTTTTGACCAGAAAAAAAAATGTAATGGTGGTGTGGTTGGGTGTTCAGATAGACATTCACTGTAGTGGAGAGATATTCATAGGATTGGAGATGAGTTTCATACTACCAAGTAAGTTGGTTCTCAAAACATTAAGAAAATTGATTTGGTAATTCAAGGGATTCTCCTTTTTGGCATGATTTTTGGATGGCGGGTGTGGTATTAAAGAAAATTGATTTTTGGCATGATTCTCCTTTAAAGAAAATGTTTGTATGATTGATACGGTGTTGAATGATGTAGATGGGTGATCTATGGTGGAGGTGGATGCATAAGTTGTTGCAATGGGAGGATGATTTAGTTGTGGAGTGTTTTGTGATGGTTGGTAACATTATTTTGTAGAAAAACTCTTTAGATGTGCGGACTTAGAGAAATATTTATGAGGGTAAATTCTCAATCAAAAGGGCTTACCGGTGGTTTAAATATGATCTCAAAATTGATAGGTCTCCTTTATATGAATTTACATGGAACAAATTGATTTCGCTGAAGGTTTCTCTCATTTTGTGAAGGTTATTGCGAGATAGACTCTCTACAAAGGATAATCTTGCAAGTCCTGAAGAAATCTCTTGAGTTATATATCGTGTTAGTGGTTGTAAATTATTTGAATCTTCTCAATGTTTATTTGTATAATATAAATTTTTTGTTATGTTCGGAATTTAGCAATTGCTTGGTTGAGTGTTAGTAATGCAATGTCCAATAATGTGTTGGATCATGCTCAGTTTTTCAATGGGTTATGTTCTTCTCGAAAGGTGCATCGTAAAGTATTGCAGCCGATTTGGATGATTTGTGTGCGGACTATTTAGAAAGCTCGCAATGCCTTTATCTTTAAACATAAAAAGTTTATCTTGAATAAAGTTTGTCAAAGATTAATTAGTATTTTTGTTGGGTACTACCTCTGTCCCTAATTATAAGACTTTTTTGGAAGAAAAACAATTCCTTTTTATAAGACATCTTTCCTATTTCCAACTACATTAATTATTTTTTTGCATATATGCCTCTATTTATTATATTCCCTTCGAAGTCTGATCCTATTTATACGAAACATTTGACTTTTTTGATTCATTGCATAAATGAAGTATTTTGTCTATATTTTTAGACAAGATACATCAATTACTCAATAAATCTAAAAAGACCAATTTTTCTTATAAATAGGACTGGAGAGAGTACATTTTTTTCTTCAATCAGCAATAAATAACATGTTGAAAACATAAACCAAGTCTTTATTAAAGGATAAAATTATAAAAATAATAGTAATTACAAACAACTTTAGTACAAATATCTACTTTCTTAATTTCCGTGATTTTGACAAAAGGTTCTTGTATACAAAGGGAGAGGATCCACTCCAGTGGAAATTTCCTCATGTTTTCTCCTGTGAAATCATCTTAGCCGTCCATTCCTTTTAATGACTTCTTAATTAATCTTAGCCCTTCATTCATTTTAATGTGTCATTTTCATTTCCCTCCCTCCCTTTTCACCTTCACGTTCTGGCTTCCTCTAGAAATAATAGAAACGGCTTCATCTTCTTCCATAACAACACAGACCTAGTTAACACTGAACATATCTATATCGACGTCGTCGTCGTGTGCTATCTGTTGACGTCGTCACGTGCTACTATTATTGGTGCTGTTGTGTGCTCTTTAGTTGACGACGACGTCGCCGTGCTCCATTGATTACCACTGCCGTGCTTCTCTATTGCCATCATCGTCCCCGTTGTCGTTGTCTGATCTGCCCCAGTAATCGAAGTTGTCTCAAGGTAACAGGTAACATTCTCTCAAATTCATTGTCTCCTTATTGCGTCTTTTGCGTTCTGGTGTTATGTGATATGAGACTCACAAATAACATTTTAGTCATATAATACTGGTGAACTAAAGAAAATTAGATAAGCTAAATCTCTTCATGCATGCATTCTGCATATATCACATATGGAAACTGCTCAAGGAAAATACAAAAATAAAAAGAAGAAAATCATGTGGGGGGAAAGATTTAAGGGATGATAATCAACAGGAAAAAGAACCAAAATAGCAGACAACAAATGGCGTTTTCAAGCAATCATTTCATATTATTTAAGTGACCAAATCTGTCATTTCATATTATTTAAGTTGCAGTAGTTTTTAATTCGTTCAATTAGTAAATCTCTGCATTTTAGCTTCTCAAGTTAAATTTCATTGTATGTTGCTGTTAAGTAGGATAATGTTGTTCCAAATAACATGTTTGATGTGTCGAGTTCACAATCGGTTGTGTCGAGTTCACATCCACTTCAATTTGTTTCGAACACTCATAGTTTTACTAGACTATTAATGGTAAGTTTTCTGTTTTCATTGTTGTGTTTTAACATTTCTGTCGTTTTAGAATCCTTTTAACCGTTGTTAAAAAATTGTCAATAATATAGGATCCACAAAATGATACTTATCTCCAATCATTAAGTGGAGACTTCCACCAAGTTTCAAATCACAAGTCAGAATGGCTTCCTCAACCGCAACGGGATCGGGAGACTTGATCGCAAAACCTGAGATTTTGTTACAGTGGTTTCATACCAGTGGCTAATT
>Ga0315915_1000382_pt1 | contig 43505 bp, 21 predicted proteins | sample MpolbnodulesMG_FD_207738 | JGI IMG/M metagenome (GOLD analysis project Ga0315915, IMG submission 207738) | Medicago polymorpha root nodule microbial communities from Los Angeles, California, United States - branched nodules | ecosystem: Host-associated > Plants > Roots > Nodule | place: USA... | reverse complement strand
TAAAAAATTTATAAAATTTGAAAAAAAAAATAAATTTAAGCAATATAACTCCATTATAACAAGTATTCATAATATTTGTTAATAGCATTTCAGATCTACAACATAACTATATTAAAAAAAATCAAAAATTAAAAGTTAAACTACAACTAAAATTATAAACATATAAACATATATACTAACTAAAATTTATGACAATAGCATAAGTGATAACTTGTGATTTAATGGAAATATTTTTGGATGATGTGGTAGAGTTTTTTTTATAGAGAGAGTGAAAATTTTGAATTTTTAGAGAGAGATGGTGATGATAGAGTGGCTGGAAGCTGGGTTCTGTGTGTTCTTATATTACAAACACAACGGCAGGTAATTGCTGCCGGTTTGTCCACCGGTAGTTAACTACCGCTGGAGAATTTTAGGTAATTTTTCACAACACACATGAGAAGATTGGCCCAAATAGCTAGAGTTATAGCTCAAATCATACAACATCCACGTTGAAGCAGGCCCAAATTTGGACCTAATAAACAAGGGGGTTTCTTTTTCCACACTCCAACGTTCTCATGCACCATATTCAGATTATAAATCCCAAAAAATAAGGGTTTTTTTAGTGTGTTTTAGAGGTCTTTTTAACGTGTTTTACCATATCCGTAAAACACTAAAATATCAGTAGGATGGAAAAAAGAAACAACAAATAAACAATACAAGCAGTATCTCACACACATAACAACAGTACAAAATTTGGCATGCTGCTGCAGCTTAAAATGACCACATATATTTTTAATAGCATAAAAATTTAAAAGACCACATCAAAAGTAAAAATTAAAAATCTAATAGCAAAAGTAGACAAAAAGTGGTATAGTCCTCAGTTCCATTTGGCCCTTGCTCAACAAAGAAACTCAGTAGATTGGCCCCTACTCATTGAGTTTTTTTTGGAGACCCTAAATGCAGTTTGAAAAATTCATCCCTTGATATTAAAATTTCTATCTCATTTATTTATTCAGAACAATTTCAAAGATTAAACTGAGTACTTAACTAATGCAAAGGACTTAGAGTGCGTTTGTTTTGGTTCTTTTCTTTTTCTTTTTAAAAGATCTATTTATTTATTATAAAAAAAGCACTTTTGTCATTTATAAGGAGGTAACACATGAATTAGTTAATTTTTTTTAAAAGAAGTGGTTTTTTGGATAATAAACAAACACAATAACTTAAGTTTTTATTTTTTTAAATCTCTAAATAGGATCTCTAAGTTTTTCTAACAAAAAATCTATTTTTTAAAGCTAAAATATACACACCCATAATATAATATAGGATTATAAATTCATAGATCATTTTGAAAAAAATGGTGGTTTATCTTTTCTCAAAATAAAACACTCTTTGCTTTTGTCAATAGTCACTAGCCTATTAGCCAGGACATGCTTACATCTCTACATAGTTTTTTTTAGGTTTAATAGCAGTTTTAACCCCTAACTTTCCTAAAGTTGCGATTTTAGCCTCCTAAAAAAAAAAACTACAAAACCGCCCCCTAAGTTTTGCACCTATGGCAGTTTTGGCCCCCAAGGCCAATTTTGACTTGGTCTACGCTGACGTGGCATCCTAAGTGAGGTGGCACGTGTTATTATTATTATTTTTTTCTTAGGGGCCAAAATCGCAACTTAGTGAAAGTTAGGGGGCGAAAACTGCTATTAAGCCTTTTTTTTTTTAAAAAAAATCTCTACATAGTTAATTACTTTTTTTCTTCAAATAATATAGTGGTTTGATCTCACGTCTTACTTATGTCAGAGAAATCCTTAATGTTTGATAAATACATACAAAGATGGTTATATACGACCCATCAACGTTTCAAAAGGGATGATGGATACGAACCCACACCTTATTATGTATTATAGTCCTTATCAACTAGACCTCACTTGGTCCTATCTTTATGCAAAATATTCAATTTTATTGTTTGGTGCAAATGAAAGTAAATAAAAAGTAATTACACAAAAAAGAGTCTGTTTCACTTTCATCTGATTCGTAACTGAGACAAAAAGCTTTGGTTTGGTGTTACGTTTCAACCTGTGGGATCCCAAACTTGTCATTGTATTTCTCCTTTTTTTTTTCTTTTCTTTAAACCTACAATTTTTATTATTGCAAACTCAAACCATCAACCAACCAATCTCTATTCTCTAGTACAAAACATATGCGTACTCAACTTACTGCATACGTTTTTTAAGGTACATAGATAGAAAATTTGAGAAAAGCATTGATTTTCTTACTTTCCCTTCCCATTTCACCACTATGTAATTGAATATGATGTTATGTGCCCATACTCCTTTGCTTAGAGACTATGAGTCCTACAATTATAGTGCGTACGCACTATGAAGCATTGAACAAAGGGTCATAATATTCGTAACCCTCACTAGGCCGTAGCATTGGTTATTTTGAGAACTAGTCCTTGAATGAGTAATTAATAATCAAGTGTTTTCAAAAGTTTATTGCCAATTAATTAGTACTCAATTCGTATATAAATATAAGCTACCTAATAGACTAGTTTGCATATGGTGACATAAAAACTATTGTAGATGAGTTGTAAAGGAAAATTGTTCACTGCAAACTCAGATCTCAATAAAGCCTTACATTTTTCCAGCTCATAATAAAATTGGACTCCTAATATCTCAAACACACACAAAAAAGAACACATTCTTTCTGTACCGTTTCTTTTGTTACTATCTGCAATATTCCATTATTAATGAATAAAAATATACATAATGCAAGAAAAATTGTCAGATATTTCATCCAGCACATTGTGCCACCAAGTTTCAACAAGAAATCTAGTCTTAAGATAGGTCCCCAAAAACAATCCATCATTGTTTGGACGGCTAAGGGCACATGATAGAAGCACATGGTGGCCCTGATTTTATAACTAGCCACAACTCCCCTTATGTTCCCTACATTCCAACATCAATTGCTAACACCTCTGTATTTTGAGTTTATCTCAATTTCAAACCTCAATTGATCCATAGCAATTATTATTACAAAATGCTTTTATCTTAGTCAAGTCCCAATAAAATTTCATGTACTGATATTTTAGATTCATTCCTTATTTTAAAATTTCATATAAAATTTATACAAATGGGACACAAAATATATTAAAATTTATAATGGTGTCATTCCACGAGATCGTAGTTAAAGCTAATATATGAATCAATGTTTCAAAAAACACATTGGAGATGGATCGGATGAGAACTCTGATTCATGGTTAAAAATGGTCCAACTATGATTGAACCAACATGTGGTAAAAGTGGCTTAAAAACATGCGATTTTTAGAATATGTTGAGAAAAAAATGACTTTGAACTAAAATTGTAACAAATGTGATAATTTAAGAACTAAAACACACGATTTTAAAAAAGGTAGATTATTTTAAATAAATACACTTACAAAAAATGAAAAGGTAAAACTCGTTAAACCAATCTTTATTCAATTAGAGTTCAACTCAATTCAAATAGATTATATTATAATACAATCGAGGTAAAACCATCTCTCAAACGGTTAAGTATCGGGTTCAACCGATTGAACCAGCTTATTTGGGTTTTTAAAACATTGATATTAACTTAACTTAGTAGAATTTTTGTACAAAAAAGTGATCCTGATACGCGGCTGGATTTAGCAAGTTTACGACTAATACACATATGCACACAGGAAAAAGAAAAACAAAGAAAAAGTGTTGCATAGATGCCTTGAAATATCTGACTAGAGAATAAAGTCCTTATATTTATTAAAGAAATGGAGCCCTCGTGAGATGCACCTTAACTTTCGTCCCAAGGAATTAAATTATGTTGGCAAATAGCAATACGAATATAAATGCTTAATGTATAGGATAAAATAATATTGTGTCAGAGGAGTAGTTCAAGAACCCTAGGTTTGCCAATGCCTCTATTTAATCTTGTGCATTCGGCAGATCATATAGTAGATGTACTTTATAAATAAATGAATAATATTGTAGTTGTGCTAGGCATGTTTTTCTCTTTTCAACCAATGCTATTCATTCATTATTCCGAATCTTGCTTATAAATAAATAAATACTTCACATTTTTCTCTTTCATTTAATTTTACTACAATATAAGGAAATTTGTTCAGAGCATTCATAACTCCAGATCAGTTCAGCACTAGCTGTACAGATAGCCTTGCGAAGCATACAACACATCCAGCTAACATTAAAAAAAAAATCAACCAAACTTGTAGATTTTAACAAATTATTTAATGTTTGTTTCAAGTTGGTAGGGAAGAACTTTAGTGCAAGTAGCTAACAAGGAAGTTGAAAAGTTATTGTAACATGTGTTCGGTTTCAATTTGTAAGGGTCAAATGCTAGTGCCAAAGAAGTGCATAACGACTTAATTACAATATGTCTTTCCTTCATAGTGATACTACTACTTGAAATCAAAGGAAGATATAAGAATATTCATAAAATATGCTATATAATTGTGTAAACTTTTTTTACACTTCTAAAATATGCATAATTTTCCCTTAAATCGAAGTTCTCGACGTCCCAAATCCTTTTCTTTCGAGGGCAAGATGATTCCACTTGACCAATAAAAACATTGATAAAGCATATCTTTTACTAAAATAATTTGCATTATTTTTTAATTAAGGATTCTTTATTTTTACATTACTTTCATATTCTCTCCCTTTTTATCTCTCTTTTTCTTTCTTATCACAACAATATTCCATTTTTTCACTTTCTTTTCCCTCATATATTCTCTATATATTCTAAGTGTCTATGAAGGCATGGAGAGTGAAAAATATGCCAACATAATCATGGAGTAAGGTGGAAAAATAAAGTGGCGCTCTTCAAGGAAAAGGGATGTCATATCTTTTTTTTAGGTTGCTTATTCTTGCCAAGGAAAAAAAGGCATCGAATCACTTGCAAGCAAGGAAAGGAAGATAATTTTTTATCTATTAACCTATTGGGTAAGTAAGGATCATAAGAGCATTGAATACTCGTGGCTAGCTAGTTTTTTTCTTTTCTTTTTCGGGTACAACTCTTTAGCTAATTTTTAACTAGGAGGTAATGCTATGCCCAAATGATGTGTATTTTGGTGTGCTACACCAAATGTTGTCGACCATATAAGTATTTTCTTTCCTGGAAAATGCTAATATGTGTTATTAAAGACACAAATTAGTATGACAAAAATATTTGTCAAAAAAAAAAATTATATACTGAAAATTGTGTTAAATTTTTTTTTTTCAAAAACTTTAAAATCATTTTTTTCTCAATAAATACATCTTATTTACTAAATCCTTAATATGTGTCACAGTAGTAAGAGTACATGTTGGGATGACTCTTTCTTAATAATTCTCCCCTTATAAAAAGTCAATTTCTTTTAGAATAAATTATAGTAAATCAATTTAATTAAAAATAGGAGAATGTTAAAGAGTACCTTCGTGGTATTGGTTAAGCAACCAAAATAAATAACTTTTTATTAAAAGTAGTGTAATAATTACTTAATCAAAAGTTAAAACTTATATTTTTAAAACAAATTTTCCATTTATAGATTCATTAACCATTGTCCAGAAGACACTGGTTAGCAATACCCTTAAAAAATTTCCTACTTAAACATACTTAAAAGAGTTCATATCTTTAATAGATTGACAAAAGAAAGGGCAGTTATACATCTACATTCTACATTCATCCTTTGCTAGTCTAACAGTGGTTAAAAATTGAAAGCATTGAATTCCCTCCCACCACTATGTGTTGGATATTCTCAATGGATGTAGTTTGTTTTTTTCTTCATTGACAGAAGGATTTTGACCTGTTTATATTATTGCATTTATTTGCTGGTGTTTGTATACATTTCACGTTTTACTTACATTGACATTTTAGCTTAAAATTAGTGGATGCTAATGCAAGTCAGCATGTGCATTAAAAACTTTATGGCAAACAGGTGTATGATGTTTCCTTCAATTTATCATCCAAAAGGGACAACCAAGGCATTACTGTAGAAACGCAATAATGCATCCTTTACATGAAAACAGAAATACAGAGTGTTTTATTGTATCAGAAACCACGCCTCAAATCATACACCATTATTACGCTTTGGATGTTGAAACCCTCATTGATTTCAAACTACTCCCTTCATAAAAAAATGAAGTAGTACTATACATTGAAATTAATCTCATTTCAAAATTAGAATATTTTTGTTTATTTGCAAATTTCAAGGTGATAAATACTTGACGCCTACAATTTCAATTGATGAATCGATGTTTTTTTTAATAAACGAAATAACAATAATAATTGAATAATAATACAGAAGTGTAGGAGTTAGAGTTCGACCCTATCACCTTTGACAATTTTATTAATTAGGATCTATGTACAGACAAAGTGATGGACTAATTAAAATAAAATAAATTAGATAAATGATAAAGATTGAAAAGTGTAATCTAAACAAAATTTAATTTGCTCTCTTTTATAATCTTTGGTAGGGCAGATCTTGCCAATAATACAACACCAACTCCTCCTCAACCCTAGTTTTGCTGATACTAAACTCTAGCTCTCACTGTTAACAGTGTTTTGTGTTATTGGAAAGATGACAAATCTATTTCAATTCAACTAAAAAATGTAGTAACGTGAAAAGGAAATGAAAGTTACTAATAAACGTGCATAACGCACTTTTAAATCCCTTTGATTTCTTGTATTGAGTGCAAGATTAAATCCTTTGCTTTCCTTTGTAGTATAGTAGTATGTGTTGAGAGAAGGAAAACATACACTGACAACTCTTTTTCCTTGTTCACTTCAAAACTGGGTCCTCCACTCCACTACAATAACGTGACCACTTTCAAAGAACCTCAAAAGTCATGTTCCATGGCATAAATGGGTAGCAACTTTCACGGATATAGGAGTGACAGTATAGAGGATCGTATGTGGTGGGATAACTTCTTAAAATTTATACACATTTATTTTTCTTTTCTTTTTGACAATTACAAACTATTTTTGTTAAAAATTAGTTAATTTATTGTTACCTCATAAAATTAAGTTGAGTTAGAAGAAGAAGAAGAAGAAAAAAACACGAAATGTATAGTATAATATTTTTTGAGGGAATTTATAGAATAATATTGTGCAAACTGATTTAAATTTCAACATATTTAATCTAAGTCAGATTAAAAACTACGGCTAAAACCGACTTGACCAGCTTCTCGGAGGCAGCAAACTTTTTGGTGTATGCAGAACTAAATAAAAATTAATACTAGACAGTTTTCTGGATAGATTAACCACCGGAGGAAAATAATAATGCAGCAGGCAGATAAAGACGGTGAAAAAGCTGAGGCAATCACCTCCAGTCCCTATTCCGGGCCTCTGCCATAACAGCAACGCCTTTAACAGAAATATAATACTATATAGTACAACTTTTTTCAGATGGCCATTAGAAGCAAAAAATTATTACCGTTAATCATATTCATTACTTCAGTAAATTATTATATGAAATTTAAAGAGGATTTAAGGGAAAGGTTCAAGGCAAAAATCCAAAAGTAGTGTCTCAATACTGATAATCGATCTGTACATCTGATGGATAGAAAAGTACATTACTAAATATAAGATATAAAAAAAGGAAAAGGTGACAAAATTTTCCGGCAGTCTAAACTTTTTTTTTACCCATTTGCATTTTGTTTGTACAATCATATCATAATGTGATCGAACGAACCCGAGATTCCCTCTGCCAGTAACATCTCCAACATAGCCCTTCCCACCAATTTTTCATCAAAACTTAGCAGCTCAATGCTTCATACTTCACCGGCATTGGTCGATTAAATCGTGCCTGCGTCAACAAGCTTCCTACCACCGCAAGATCACGGCAAAACACACCTTGAAACACCGCAGGATTCACGGTACAAGAAGATATCAGAGGCTGCTCATTTTCCACAAAAACATCACTACTCTTATTTTCAGCCTTGCTATTTTTCAGCTCAGCTTCATTTGTTTTCTTCACTTGAACTTGAATTGCTGCTGCTTGTGCTTGTGCTACGGCAGCAACATTCTTCTTCCTTTGTTTCTCAGCAGCTTCCTCATCTAAAACATTACTCATCACACTTGTGTAACCCTTTTGAACCAATCTATACAACAACAATGAACACATCTTTGCTTTCTCCTTAACCGTATCAATATCACGTTCATCCGCAAACTCACACCTTTCAATGAAATTTGTAGCTTTATCTGGCTTATGGCGAAGACATAGCAACAAATGAGCTCTTTCCAATTCTGAACGGGAACACCCACGTCGAACTCCAATCAATGCATAGTAATCAACACTAGTGGTTTCACCAGAAGATAATCTTTGTTTCAATTCTTGAATCTTAGTGGTTAAGGCACAAAGTTTTCCTGGAATCTCTCTGTATCTTACATTGTGGCGTTTCCATGCTGGACCGGGAAGTTTCCGATCACGCAAGATGGAGTTGTAGAGAAGCTTTAAATGTTCTAAATCATGTAGTGAATCAGGTAAACAACGAATTGCTTCGAAGAGTGAAGCTCTGGTTTCGAGTGCTTGAATGCAGGTTGGGTCTAGTGAAAGAGTGCGGTTACAATCGGCGATGGACTCTGCAATTCGACCAGCAGAACGGTGTGCGGAGGCTCTGTGCATGTAGCATTCTGCTAGGAAGCCTTGTGGGGCAGCGCGGCGGCCATCTACGATTTTTGAGAAATGGCGAATGGCTTCCGAGTAGAGACCAGCATCAAGGGCAGCAAGTGCAGCTGCACGACGGCGGAGGAGGAATTTGATGTGGCTGAGGAGGTGAGTTACGCTTTCTGTTTCGTTGAGAGGAGCTCGTGGCGGTGTGGTGGGTTGTTGGTTTGGGGTGTCTCCAGCCAATGGAATAGTCAATAGAGGAAAACTGTCATCGGACCAGCAGACACTCTCTCTGCGGAATGCTGCACTTGCAATTCTTTTTCCTGTTTGGAGAAGAACCATTGCATCCTCCATCAGTCCTAAATGGCAGCATGCTTCACCCAAAACCAAGTATCTGCACACACAATCAAAATTTAGTAACAATAAACATCGAATTTGTTCCATTTAACAACAAAAAAACCATTCACCGTGGAAAAACATTCAATTTGATTTATTTTTTTGGGACAAATCTTGTTATTGCCATTATTAGTTAACCATTTCATTGAAGCTATTATTATGCAAAAGTCGGCAAGGATCAGTATCGTGGACAATGTTTGAGAACCATACAATCAAAAATAGTCTTTGAGATTTGTTTATGAATTGTATTGTGTATAATGGATTTCATTTTCATCCCTTATTACCTCTTCTGGCCACTCGGAGAATGCACTGGCCACTCGGAGAATGCATTATCTCTTCGATCTTCCATTGACAATAGAGGATGAAAGAGACAATGCATTGTAGAAATGGTAGTCAAGAGCAAGTAAAAATAGAGACCAACAAAATCTAATCTAATCTAATCTAATATGAACATGTGAGAGTGAGACTCTTTGATACCATGTTTCTCAAACATTGTCCACCATACAACCAAGAAATTCCCTAGGTAACAATTATTAACCTGTGTGATTGAAGGTAAAAAGCAATCCTCTGGGCACATGTGAATAATTTAAATTAAAAAAATCAAAACAGTAAATTGTACTCCAACTTTTTATTGTGCATTGATTTTGATTAGATTCTTTTTATAAAGCTGTAAACCATTTAGCCTCACTAGCTAGCTGGCATGAGCATTTACTCAAACCTGTATAGAAAGAGTAACAAATACGCTAACTACGATCTGATCTCACACTAATAGGTAAAACTCATTAATTTCGTCAACGAAAAAAGTCATTAATTAATAGCCAGAAACTCCACATTGAAGAAAATGAAATGAAATACCCTTATTAAAAAACTTCCAAATGAGAGACAGATTTCAATGAAACAGAAATAATAAAATATTAAAATAATAATGCATGTGAAAGTTGAAACACGGTTCAAAGGGAAATTACCTCCATTGCCCTTCTTTCTCACAACTTTTACAAAGCCCTGCCATAACCTTCTTCTTAAGATCAGAAACAGAGAAGCACTTAAAACTCTGATCTCGAACCGGTGAATCAGATGAAAGAAGCTTCACTCCTTCTCTAGAAGAACTATCAGAAGAAGATGAAGAACCAGAGGAAGGATCTTCATTCGCCATTCTCAAACTTGGAATGTAATCTTGAAGCATATCAGCAACATCTTTGAATCTTCTTAGGTAAAGCAATGACCTAGCTCTAAGCTCAAGAGCTTGATCCAAACGCGGTGATATAGCTAAAGCTGCGTCGAGAAGATTCAAAGCTGAAAGGATCTCGCTCTGTTCTTGTGTTGCTATTAAGCTTCGTGCGTCTTTTATGTATTTCTCCACAATCTGTGACAAAAAAAAAACAAAACATTAACAAAAAGAACATGTATTGTTTCTCAGAAAAATGTTACTAGAAACTATAAACTTGGTTATTACCGAAAATGCTGTCTTCCGATTCGATCGGAGCAAGGAACTAGATATACAAACATTAGCAGAACAAGGAGGAAAAAAAACATCATTAACTAGGATGATTTAAAGAGAAAAATCATGTTGTGTGAAAATGTTACCTTACGGTTTGTGAGCCACCAATGTTTCTTTTCTGTAGCGGTTAGAGAGTGAGTTGTCACCGCCATTTTGTCTAGTTTAGTGAATTTTTTTCAAACGCTGGTTTTCTTCTTTCTCTTCTCACTCTCCTCTAATCACATAATAATTTATGTACTGAAAAAATGAAGGGAGATGAATATATAAGAAAGAGGAAGAACAGAACAGGGTTTGTTCTAGAGAGAGAATTTTTAGTCAGGGAAATATAAGATATGAGAAACGAATGGAGGATTTTATATATCAGTAGTAGTATTTAGTATATGGATTTTCATTTCATAATAAAAATAATAATAGAGAGACATAGGTTAATTAAAAAAAATGGTTTGAAAGAAAATATGACATCTTTGACCCTGAGAAAAAGCTTTCATCCTTCAAATTCATAGCTGGCAACACATTTTAGATTCTCTCTTACTCATGCTCAATACGTGGCCTTAGGTGGTATAGTCTATGGTCCTAAAATTATTTATGATTTCTTACCTGACTCAACCGGTAAATGCATGTTTTTAACTTGTTATAGCCGGTTACCCATCACGGGTCCTTGGTTTCATGCTTCAAGTTTCAACCACCGGTAAAACATAACTCCAAGCAAAGTTTATGAGAAGCTTCGTTTTAATTACGAATTTACCCTTCCAAACGTTGACCCAATATTTGTATTTTGTATGACCCAACCCAAGTATGGCCTCTCTCTCTCTCTCTTTTTTTTTTTGTTTTTGTTGCATTTTTTCCTTCCTTCCAATTTTTATTAATTTTAAAATATAATCACTCTTCTTTTGTGGCTCTTTAGCGTAACGCATCAACATTGACTTTATGAAAATTGTGAAGCAAGAGGCGACGAAATAGTGGCTCCACATGTGAGCTTAATTCCAAGATAATCGATGAGATCAATTTTGTAAATTTAGTGTAAAAACAACCGTGATCATAGGTGGCTTTAGCCTTTAGATATTCTTCGTGTCCTAAAAAACAGTACTACAAAATTATGACCAATCAACAATTTACTTTGACATTATTAAACCCACTAGAATTTTTTTTTGAAATGTTAACCTGTGTTCTTAAAGCACAAATTTAGAACTTAAATGTAAAAATAATATACTGAAATGCGTGCATTAAATTAAACTTAATCTTTAATGTTTTAATGAATTGAATGTTTAAGGGAATATTTCTTTTTTTGAATTTTTTAACATGTGTCCTAAGAACACAAGTTAACAGTGCCTTTTTTTTTTCTTTCTTTCCTTGGTCTCTATTGAATGATTATTCTCATTTTGTAACTTTTCAATTTGCAATAATCACTGTGGATAAGACAGGCCCGTCCATATAATTTGGACAAACTACCATAATTCGATAATAAATATCATTACCTATTTATTCAACCATTATCATATCATGTTTCAATTTTCTAGTAATTATCATTTTTCCAACTCATCTCTTGCCAACTTTTTTCTTTTCAACAAACTACATATAATTTGTTTGTTTGTTGAATAAAAACGAGCATCCTCATTCTACATGGTTTTTGTTTTGTTTTGATGATCACAAGAAATGGCCAAGTGAGGGCAAATAGGTCAAAAGAGAAGGAGCATATTTATTGGGAGGAAGAAAGTGACTCTTCTCTCGTAAGCCACAAGAATCATACTACTTTTTCTTTTGAGATGGTTTTGCTTTGCTTTTTATTTCATTTCACCCACATTGATTAATGAATGCACATGAAATTGGATTAGATAGCCAGATGGGTTTGTCTTAAAGGCTCTCTAACTTCCCTTTCCATTGCCCCCACAGACCCATTATTATAAATGGTGCAAATGCAATGCCTAGGTAGTGCTAGCTAAAATCTCGTGCATTGTAATTGAATTCATATATTCCCCATCTTCTCCCTAGACACCTATTCCCCCACACACTTGCCATGTCATCACATTCAAGCCAGCCTGTTTCCACGTGGCATTTCTGATTTTTTAGGCCCACAATCCCAAAGACTCTACGCTCCCCTTTCACACCCGGATAGATTTTGGAGGCTGCTCTTTGTTTTTTGTTTCTCTAGTGCACTCTTCTTCTGGACCAGTACTATTATTATTGCGTTATTTGGAGGATCTTATGTATTTCTACACAACATGAATCCATGATGAATAATTATTTGAGTCATGTATAGACTAGAAGCAGCTCAATTCTTATAATATTTTATCTTGCTTTATATCATTTTGCCTTGATAATACATATGGAATTTGCTTCAAATAATTGCATGCACCTTGGTTTTCCTTTATGTTCGGGAAATTCTTTATTTTTGTTCAGGCACATGACTTTGATAATCATCAAACCAGAACACAATTTGTAAAAACGTGATCTTGGATAGAAAAAATATATATTACCACGATTTTTCATGTAATTATTTGACTTTTTTTTTTCCTAAACTAAATTTTTTTATCCCTTAAATTATTTTTAGGTTTTACTTTGGGCTCCGTTTACCTGACTCTGCACTTCCGTTATCACTTTAGTCTCTGACATTAAATAATTATGTTAAGTGTGTTACAGGGACTAAAGTGAAAATAGAAAATGGTCACTTTAGTCCATGTACCAAAAATCAATATCCCAACTTGAATCTCAAATCCCTAAATGTCATCCATAAAAAAATATACACTAATATGTGACTTTTTTCTCTTGTAAAAAAAAAAGACTTTTTTCTAAACATTGTAGACTTTTTTTCCTTCAGATGTATTAAATATTGTATGTTATATAAATTGTATTTAAAGTTTTATGTATTTTTTTTGTTGCAATCAATTGTGCAACAAAAAAAATTATGTTGATATTATTAATCTCTATTTTTTAATCTATCTATATATCTATCTATCTTCTATATATCCTTGAATTCTAAACTTGAGCTATTTCTAAACCTCCATTGTGATGATGTGGCATGTTCTTGAATTCTAAACTTGAGCTATTTCTAAACCTCTATTGTGATGATGTGGCATCTCTATAAAAGTTTCTCACTCTACACTAAAATAATAATCTACTATATGTTTTTCACTAAATAAATTTAAGTTCTATTAATTATCCACTGAATAACATTTTTCATATTCCTATTCCTTGACCAGCCGCTCCTTACTATCAATCCTGCGTCAGTTTCAAACTTGCCAATAGCCTAACTATGTATACGTTGGATATTGAATAGTACAACTCAACTCAGGTCCAATTTCTTATAATCAAAACGGTTACATTTTTTTTTAATGATTGTCATATATTCATTTTCCCTTTAAACAAAGATTATACGTAACATTTTTTACCGGACCAATTTATTTGTTTATTAAAGCAATTCCAATTATTTATATTGCTAGCTACAACTATATAGTACTTTTGTCACAAAAAAAAACTATGTAGTACTATTATAGTATTTAATTACAGTTAATATGTCAATTACGTTTTTAAAGTGATTTAATTAGAAACAAACAATTGTTGTTTTTATTTGATTCATATTCATAACACTAGACTATTATGATATTATAAAGAGAGTGTCCACTCACGAACTTATGCATCTTTTTCCTCACATTTTCATCTCCATTTTCACTTAAGAAAATTCCTATTGAACAAAAAACTATTCTGCCATGGTGAATTATTTTGTTGTTGATATTGAATTTCTTGCCTCCCTTTAGTTTGTTGTACACCCATGTTAGTATGTTTGACATATATAGTTGGTTTTTGCTACACATAGTTTTAATCGTATTGTAGCTTTGAATTTGCTTACATTCATTATTTACGATGCCACAACTATATCAATATTGATGTCTTATTTGCTTGTGATTTGACACAGGGGAACAATAAAGGATCGATCTAGCGTCGTAAAAGGTTTTTTTTTTGTTTTGTGAAATATTCGTATGTGTTTCAAAGGTATGGCCTTGAACTCTACTTTTGGGCATTTTCTTCTCGACGTGTAATTCTGTTTCAACAATTATCTTCTCGATGGACGTTGATCTTGCTTTAGAATAGTAGATCGTTAGTTGGAAAACTAATGTTTCTACGGCACAATTATATAGAGCCTGGGCAAAAAATTTATCGCAAAACGTTACCTCCTTCCTGCAAATAATTTCACATTTCCTGCGGATATATATTTTATGTCGATCCTAAAATCCTAAGGTATTACCTCACCTGGGAACCTAAATCCTTGGCAAAATCTGCAGGAAACATATTTCCTGCGGAATTTACACAAAAATCCGTAGGAAAAGTTAAAAGTTCTAGTAATAGCTGGACTTGCTACAAAGAAAGTTGGAGCGGAGCCTGGGCTAGTGCGCAGGCTAGCTGGGGGGTGGCTCCGCCCCTTGATGTAAGATTTTTACATGTCATAAACTTCGCTGATAGCAAAACTTCACTAAACTTCGCTGATAGCAAAACTTCACTGGAACTTTGCCAACTATTTCGCTAATGGCGAAATATGCGCTAATAGCGAAGTTTGGCCTCTTGCTTCTGAACTTCGCTGATGGCGAAACTTCAGTGGAACTTTGCCATCTATTTCGCTAATGGCGAAAATCTTGTAAATAGCGAAATCTTGTGAACTTGGTACATTTTTATCCTTGCTTGCATTTTCCTGCACAAAAAGGGTTGAGTAAGGCATGTAAAGCATAAATGGTAAAAGAACACAATTTGGTAGCTTTTCCTTAGATAACTTGCAGAACAAGTCACTAAAATGCCTAGATTAACACATAAAATATGTTACTTTTGAGCACTTATCACCCCTGGAGCAAGTTGTTTAAGCATTTTTCATTTTTTTCACTAATATTTTGAGCAAGTTAGATCCAACCTTAATTTGAGTGGTACATACGAAAAAAGGAGTCTTTTGATCCAACCTTATATATTTTTAAAGTTAGATCAAGTTAGAATAAACGTTTGATAATATCTAATTAAAATTCACAGGTTTTGTTTTCTTTCTAAAATCTAAAAATATATTAAGATAAAGGTAAATAAAAAGAGGAGATATAAACTAAACCCAAGAGAAAATAAAAATAAAAGAAGTTTTTATTATAATTCATCATTCAACACAATTTTATTGATTTCTAATAGAGGTGATCAGGTGAATAACATATTTTATGTCAAGAGTAATTTTTATCTACCCTACCCTATGTATTCAATATTATTCATTTGACAGGGGAATAAGTTTAAAAATACTTTTTAATGGTCGTGTTTTAAAATCAAAGAACAATTCAGTAGATTTACCAAATTTTTTATTTTTAATAAATTAAAATAAAATTAATCACACTCGTGCAACACACGGGGTTATATATCTAATATCTTTGTAAAGGAAACTTGAGTTGTTCTCATGCAAGCTTTATGATGATGTGACACTTTAGAAAAACATCATATCATCTCTCAAATCTCTTAATTTCATCTATAATTAAACACACCCACTATCTTTGTAAACTAAACTTGAACCAATTTAATGTTAAGATTGTGCATATCTGGCAACTCTAAAAAAACCTTAATCTCTACTCTCTAATAGTAATAATAAAGTAAAAATAATGGGTGGATTCTAAGGTGAGGGTTCAATTAAGTCCCTCACCGGTGGACCACCATAATAACAATTGAGAACCACTAGATTAATCAAACCCACACAATCTATTATACACTCTATGCACCAAATTACTCCTCCCTCCTCTTCATCTCCTTCTCAACATCAAAATCACCATTGAATCAAATAAGGTCTCTTCATTTTCCTCCCCCTCACAACTTTTCCTTCCCATTGTCTACATGCAAACTTTCTTTTCCTATCCATGAAAAAGATTGTATTATTTCTTGTCAAAAAACAGAAGTAAGAAACCCTTTTTTTATTTTATTCTTTATTTCAGTTTTGCATCACCAATTCACCCCTAGCAATTTCGATACTTTCTTTCCCATACTTACTCAGTCGCTAGATCTTCCTTCTTCTTAATTAACCTCTCAAATCTTTGCTTCTCACAGGCATCTTTACATTTGGATGATTTCCTCGAGCCCACTCAAGTACGATAAATAACCGATAAAAAGACCACTGATTTTTTTCTCTTCATTTTTTTGGAATAGCGTATGGAAGGGAGGTGAGAGAAATGAAAAGGAATGATATGGTGTATAGAGTGTAGAATAAAATGTTTATGCTTGATTAATCAAATGGCTCTCAATTATTGAAAATAGTAGTCCACCGGTGAGGGACTTAATTGATCCCTCACCTTAGAATCCACCAAAATAATGATATAGTTAAGTTTAAGTTACAAAAACTCCTCACATTTCTTGTTTGTGAATCATTATTTTGAATCCTCTGTTATTCATAACCCACGATGTTTTATCTTTGAATCCACCGTAGACAAAAGATGAAAAACTACATTACATAAATAAATGATGTTTTTACAAAGTTAAATAATTGAATACAAGCATAATTGTTTTACTAATAATCAAATAGTAACGGCTCATGCACCCAACAAACTATTAAAACACTTGTCCAATTTTTTACACAATCATCATTACATATATCTCTTAACATTCCTCCAAATATAACCTATAAAATAGAAAAATTTAAAGAGTGGTTTTTCAGATATTTAAAGAGTGATTTACCCAGATTTTTAAAAAACATTCAGATTTTTTTAATTTCGATTTTTTTTTCTATTATTTTTATTTTAATAATTAAATTTCAGAACTTTTAAATATCTTCTTAATTTAAAAAAAATCTGATTTTTTTTCTAATTTTTTAAATTTCGGAAAAAAACCCCAAATTTTTAAAAAACATTCAGATTTTTTAATTTCGATTTTTTTCTATTACTTTTATTTTGATAATTAAATTTCAGAACTTTTAAATATCTTCTTAATTTAAAAAAAAAAATCAGAATATTTTTTTCTAATTTTCCCAAATTTTTTAAAATCAGAATATATAATGTGAGCATGAGAGAAAAAGTTATCACAATAATTGTTAAAAAATGGTTGTACAAATATCATTTCTCTAAAAAAAAATATCATCAAAACAATATTCAAATTCCTAGTTCATGAGTGTAGCTTAAGTTTTTTCCCTTTTCAATTTTTGATCCCCTTTACATTAGCAAATTAGCCAAAGTAATATGTCAACGTCTGTCCTGAACAGCCACTTCATGAAAGTCACGGTTTGGACAACAATGTTAATGTCTGTGAGCAAGCGAGATTAAAGCAACAGATCAAATTACAACAAAATAATTGATGTAAAGCATAATATAGACTATTAAAGCTGCAAAGGCTTTGCAATAAAGGATGAGGATATGATGAGCACAATCTTACTACCCATTTTATAAAATGATGAAAGGAGGGGTTATTACAACTTACAATTACAAGGCAAAAAACCATCATAGTATTCAATATTGATAATCCAAAAGCTAGAAGTTAAAAAAAAACCTAAACAAACCAGAAAGAAATGGGAGAATACAGAGAGCAATACATTTCCGTAATCTCCTATCTCCCAAAAATTGCAAACAATTTTATCAAATTATTTGACAATAATGGATGAATCAACCTAACATGTCTTCTCTTCAAGACATCAACCAATATATATCAACAAATTTCTCTTTGAATTGACAAGCCTAAAAATTCAAGACTTGATAATCCCAAGTGCTTCTGCTTGAAGTGAAACCGAATGTTTAACATCACCGATGTGAAGACTATGTTCCCCCATTGGAATTCTCCTAATCCCAGATTTATCAACTACACTAAGCAACTTACAAACATGAATATTGACTCTGACCCTTTGCTTAGACTTGGCAGGAACATGAACTTTCTCAAAAGCAACTAGTTGTTTTTGTGGTACCCAATGGTTACCACCATTAGGTGGAGCAGAGAACACTAACAACGTGTGAGTACCATCTCTAGATCCCACATTTTTAACATCAACGTGAAGGGCAATTGAGAGTTTGCCACATCTTGCATGTGTCACTCTAATTGCTTTGTTTGAAATGTTTGTGTTGTTGCCATGTCGGTGACCATGCACCGGAACTGACACCACTGTGGGTGCACTAGATAATTCGTGAACAAAATGTGTGTATGTTAATCCATGTCCAAATGGATATACAACTGGTCCTTTGTAGAATCTATATGTTCTTCCTGGGTACCCTACTTTGCTTGGTCTCATTGCCATATTTGTCATGGCCAAATTTTTTAGGTACTCTTGTGGGTACCATGTCACTGGTAGCTTGCCTCCTGATAGAAAAACACAATAGTGTAATAATTGTATTAGTTTATAGGCTATTTGCAATTGGGAATTCATTCAATTTATTCAAGTTTTATGACAAACCTGGGTTAGCAGTTCCAAATAAAATGTCAGCAATGGCAGCACCACCAGCTTGGCCCGGATAACCGGCCCACAAGATGCCAGCAATTCGTGGATCATTCTTTGCAAAAGTAATGTCCACAGGCCCACCAGACATCAAAACCAAAATAGTTGGTCCCTTTGATGCAGCTGCCACCTTTGAAACAAGATCTTGTTGATGTCCAGGCAAAAGCAAGCCAGTCCTATCAACAGTTTCAGCTTCAATAGATTGGTCCAAGCCTATCACTAGAATAGTTGCATCTGCATGGCGAGCTGCATCCAGGGCAGGCCCAAATTGTTTATCATCTCTACAAGCTACATTTGAACAACCCTGCTGATGAATAGTCTTAGCATATCTTCCTATTCCTTGTAAGGGGCTGGTATATCCACATGCAATACCTATTAAACATGTTTTCTTATTATTATAGAGAATAATTACAATACGAATTAAAGGATAAAGCATATAATCAATTCGAACAACTTGACTGATGCAAGTGATTGATGTGCAATTTGTGTGAGTGTTGTAAACTTGAAGTACCGCGTTCAATTCACATATTTAAAAAATCCATTTGAATTAAACTTATAATTGGGCCTGGAAGAATTTGGGCTTACCAGCATAGTTTCCAATCATGGTAACCGTGACATCGGAATTGGGCCCAATGACAGCCACAGTTCGGTGGCGTTGTGGGGAGAGAGGCAAAGTAGGACCAGTGTTTTTGAGAAGCACAATTCCTTGTCTAGCAGCTTCAAGGGCTAGCTCTTGATGAGCTGGTTTACAGACATCTTTAGGACCTAATCTTCCATAAGCTTGAGCTGATGGCTCTCCATCAAACATCCCTAATCTCATTTGCACCTTCAATGTATTCACCAAAGCATTATTCACATCTGCTTCAGTTAACAAACCTTTTTTCACTGCATCCTGCGTGTGCACTCCTAGGAAAGGCCCACAATCCAAATCCAAACCTGGAACATCATTTTTAAAAAATCGATTTTAATCCTCTTTGAAAAGCTTGTAAATCTTTTTGAATAAGAGGGTCACACATTCGCACAATAAGGATATCAGTGTTTGTTGGATCTAAAAAAAATCTAAATCTGCGTTAAAATTTGTATCGTCTCATCTTGATCCAACTATCATTGATTTGCTGAATGTGTGGGGATTGTGAAGATAGGCATCCAAATATTAAAAATATCATCCAATCCCAATTTGTCATCACATTCATCAATTAGCCCTCAACATTTAATATGATGATTGAATAACAGTTAATATGGTTTATGGAACTAGCCTGCTTTGATGGCATCAGCAGCAGCTTCTTCTGGCGTTGATGTATAATGTTGGCTATTGTAAAGCACCCCGACAGAGTCACAATCAGATACAATGTACCTAAATCAACCCCAGTAAAGCAAAAGATAACATTATTTTTACTTGATAATGAGATAAGGCAATTGTCGAACGTGGATTTGATAATTGTATACTATTGAGCTTACCCATCAAGACCCCATACTCCACGAACTGTTTTCTTTAAGAGGTTGGGATCAGCACATGTAGGGACCCCATTCACTTGATTGTAAGAACACATGACACTAGCTACTTTTCCTTCCTTCACACACATCCTAAATGGTACATCAAATGTGTCTTCTATGTCTTGCTTACTCACCTGCACATTAAGTTTTAACTGAGGTTTTACTTTTACCCATGCTCATAGATAACTACATCATAACATTAGGTGGAGTGGTGGACATTGGGCTATGCAAAATTGTCAAGTAAAAGGCATCCATATTTCTATATATTGCCTAACAATATCATCAACCTTATGAATATGTTGCAACAAAACAACTCATGTTTGAATTGTCACTCAAACAATAAGTATTTTATACTATCAATCATGTTTGCATATTCAAGGGTGCGAACCTAACTGACGTTTAAACTCCCACATGTGTGGGACACATTTGAGTAGCCTACATATAGTAATTTTGCTTACCAAACCATCTCCAACTTGATGCGAGTGTAATAATTTAGTCTCAAGAATTCATTACAATGTAGTACATATCAAGTTTCATTTATAAATTAATGAAGCTATTTTTTTTAGAAATGATTTTCCTGCAACCAATTTTTTTGGTGCTTAACTACTACCAACCTAAATCCATTAACGAATTAACAAAGATTTATGCATACCAAATCTCCAAAAGCAGGTGTCGGAGCTAGTAACTACCAACGTAAATGTAGGTGTAGATTTGAAGAATCGAACATTGTGGTACTGGTTTAGCTATGTCCAAATTAAATTCAGACTAATAAATTTTGACACACCAAGATATATTCATTAACCATTAACGCATAAGTTGTCTAATTTTCTAATTTCTCAAATAACACAAATGTTTTTGTTTATGTTTATGTTTTTGGTACAGGTGATAACTTGATTGTACCTCTAAGCAAAAGCAGGAAAGAAAAAACAATATTACCTCATGACGGTCCATTCAGCTGAGTCATAGTTATTCCTTATCCAAAAACAAACAGATAGATAAGATAAAGGATGCAAAGAGGACCCACAAATCCTACAAACCAACTTGGCCAATATGGCCTATACTATACCAAAAGTAATAAATTCGCTATTTTTTCAATTTGAGAATGAATAAATGGATTCAGAAGATTCCCATTTTTGCTATAATAACATCCAATTCCCCCTTAAAAATAAATCGTACCAGTACCTATGTGACTCTGTATCTATTGAATTACTATTATTTAGCCATCAACTGGTTAATTGCTGGTTAATATAATAAACATTTTGGTCAGGCAGGGCACTATACGATTTAACAAAGACAAATGCTATGCAATGCAACTTCTTACACTGTAATCTACTATTAAAATAATAAAATGTTTTTAATCAAATAATAGTACTATAGTACACTTTTTTGGGAAAGGGATGGTACTATAGTAGTGACTAGTGAGCAAAAACTAATTAAAATTGAACAGAACTCACCAGTGCATTAAAGTGAAAGCGATCCACACCATTCCAATTATCAACATCATAAGCTGTGAAGTGTTTGCAACAAGCAGCCACCTTCAACTTGTTACCGTCTGTTCCCTGTAGCCCTTTAACATAACTAGCAGCATATCTACCGGCTAGCACAGGGTCTTCACCGGGAGTTTCCTGTCCACGACCCCACCTAGGGTCTCTGAAAATGTTCACATTTGGACTCCAATAAGTTAACCCTGCTGCTCCTCCATTGTACATTGCCCTTGCTTCGTCCGAGACAACCTGCGCAATACATTACCAACCCTCGTTGAATTTTTTACATTTTGATGAAAAATACAAATATTTTGCTAACTTCGTATATGTTTTATTTACTTGTTGGTTAGCTCAAATTTGGAAAATTGTGACTGGCAAAGATGTGCAAGTTGCTCAAGAAAGTGGGGCAGTGAAAGGGTCCCACTAAAGTGATAGGCTAGTTGTGAATTTGAGCCAATAAGTGAGCAGAACAAAATCAAAAGAAAGTAAAAGATACGAACCCATCATCATTGGATTGGGTTCAATTCATAACACTACTACTACCTGATTAATTTCTCACAAAGCAAAGGATTAAAGCCATCCAAATGCATGTAATGGATATGTTTTTTACTTTATTTTTTTTTTTCTTCATTCTAATCCATCTTTATTAGAGTTTTTTTACCTCCTTATAGACATTTCAAAGTATCCATCATGAATATGGTGTTGAAAATGTTGGTAATACGACTCTATTGAAAAATAAAGAACATAAATTCGATTTTTGAAGTAGTTTTTTTGTTGTAACCTTGCATATATTATGTATTGTCTATACCAACTAAGTTAAGATCACGATGACGATTTTTAAAGTAGTTGATCTTAGAGTCCACCCAACCCCGTATAAAACCTTATATAAAAAAATGGATGTACGATTTAGTCGCTTTTATATGTCCTTTTATAGAAAACCATTAATTTGCAAAGATTCTCATATCCCAAGCCCATGATCACAAAAATTAGGTGACATGTATAATTAAATGAATGGCCATCTCTCACGTGCGAAATGTAAGATGATACATAAGTGTGAGTACAAGTGTGCCCAGTTCACACGCCTTGACTATTATTGCCAGCAAGCAACTACTGATGCAAAGTGTAATTTCATACTTTGAATTACACTATCACTTAGGGGTCAAATATATTAAACATTGAGAGTAGCTAATTAATCTATCCATAGCCATGTTTAGAACTTTTTGTGTATGGTTTGGTAGCTAAATATATCAATTACTCTGCCCAGACCGCAAAACAAAATTAAAGCACCATACCACTATCTTATCAACTGAACAGAATATCAGTAAAAACAAAAAGAAAAAACAGATCTTGATAAAACAAATCAAAGCAAAAGTCAAGTATGTACTACTTTATTGTAGATATATATAACAGAAAAAGACTATGACACATTTTATATTGTTAATCTTTTTTTTTTGAGAGGTTATATTGTTAATCTTATATACATTATTTTCTTTTAATATTGTCCATTAAAAATTAGATTCACTCAACATAACCACCACACTTAACACTTTGTATGTAGGAAGCTTCTAGGGTACCTTAATAAAATTCAAGAATTTTGGTACAATATTTTTTAACTATGAAAGTAAATGATCTTTTTTGAATTAACCAGCTATAAACTCTCGTGCTTTAGAAAAAATACTTTTCATATAGGGAAACATGATTTTATCATCCACATTATTCTAATTTTCTACATTTCTTAATAAAAATTGCATTAACTACAAACATATATTTTTTTATAGACTCAGAAATTGTTTTAAATGTTATTTTACTTGTAAAACTTTTTCTTTATATTTTAAATGATAGTCACTAATTTAAAGAGGAATGATACCAAAAATGTTGATAAATAAGAAGTGTACTATGTTAGTTGAACGCAAAATAAAATCTCACCCGTCCAATAGCCTCCCACAAAGAAGCATTAAAAGAAGCAGCGGTTGTGATAACTTGAGGAAAACTAGTAGCACCAGGAAACACACCACCAAATCTAGTACCTGGACCCACATTTGAAACACCATGAAGTGCCTCCGACCACCACTCATAACTTTTCATTCCAACTCTAGGAACCGCCGGAGCATTATTCACTAACAGATTAACTTTCTCTTGCATTGTTAATCTTCCAATTAGATCCTTCACTCTCTCTGGTATTGCAAGTTTCACATTGCAAAATGGCAAGTTCTTTGTTGTGCCGTCTTTTGCGTCGCACGCGAATGAATCACGTGCGTTGCAGGTGTTGTGGTGGAGAAGGAGGATGAAGAGGGTGATGAGAGGTGAGAGTGAGAATGTGGGAGACATTTTGGTGAAAGAAAGAAAAGAAAATGAAAATGTAACTGACTTGAGAAGTGGAGGAATGGAGGGAACGTTATTTATATAGTAAATTATTTTAATTATTTTTGTAAATCATAATGCTTATAAATAAAACATTACTAGTAGATAATAAATGAAACTGTAGGGAGATTATGATGACTTTATCGAACAAGCTATCTACTACCCACTTTCATCATTGGTTTTTTTTTCTTTATTATTATTGCTTTTTCTTAACTGTTTTATTATGACAATGTAGCAACTTGCTTGGCTGCAGGTGAGATTTCAATAAAGTTGGTTGAGTAAAATTTTTAAAATAGTGTACATCTTACTAAATCACAATTAATGCATACAGTTTAACAAATTAACAACCAAATAAATTTCATATTATTGGTTTGTAGAAATAATCCAATATTTTATATTCATCTCTCATTTTATTGTTGCATATATGTCTGGCAAGCACAAAAAGTACTTTGGCCAAGATAATGATTTAGTGACATAAGGTATTAAGGTTCAGTCAGATGATATCTTTAGAGGCCAAAAGTTGGACTTGCAAAAAAATAATGCCGATATTAATTAGCATATCTAAAAAAATATATTTGAAATATCAGTAAAGGACTCAAATGCAAATAACTTTTTAGGTCCAGCACATTAGATTAGATTAGATGTATCAAAAAAGAGTGTGAATGAAGTCTGTTTTAAGTTTCTCTGCTTTGTGGTTATATCTCAGATGCAAACATTCTATACCACAACTTGTGTTGTGCAACACCTCATTATTTTCAATTTTGTATATTAATAAAATAAAATGATATTTGTCTTATAACAAAGAGTGGTTGTTAAGCTAGAAACCGAGATTCAGTTGCTTCATAGTTTTCAAACTTAAGCTGTTAGTGGGGAAATTCTATAAAATAGATTGAGTATAGCACACGTTATTCAAGAAACTAATTAACTTCAGAATTAGAGAAACAAGAAACAGAAAAAAAAGGTTATCAGTCAAGTCTCAATTAGTGTAATGAATTTTGAGTAGAGAATTGATGTTCAAATCCTTAACTATCTATTTATTTATTAGTATTACATTTCCCTCAAGAAAGCAATAATTGATTTGGTTGAATTACTGGTAGTTATAGTTAATATTTGATATAAGCAAGTTAAAGACCCCTCTATCTAATTTCAGATATCTGTAGAGAAGTGCTTGTAGGTTAAGAGTAGCTTCACTTAGAAGTGAGGTTTCAATCTCAGATGTTCAAATAAAGAGTATATCTCACATCAGGTCGGTTATAACTTAGTGTTGCATTAGCAAAAAATAGAAAAAAGAAAAGTGTTACTTTACGAAAACAATAAGATAGGCATTAATTAACACAAATCAATTTTATTTTCCATTCCTTCTTCTTTTTATATGTAAAATAAAAAATAATTTGTCTAAGAAAAAATGGAAATAGAGGACTAGTATCAGTTGACCAAAACCTTATTATTGATATCATGTTTTACTACATAGAATCAGAGCAGGCATTATTTTTATTTTATTTCTAATTTTTCAATTGGGTAATAGTGGTATCAACATTATGGTCTGCACATGTTGTGATGGCCGCATACAGAAAGGGATGAAAATTGAAAATTATATCCACTTGTGTGTGAGTGTGGTCAGTTTCTGACAAAACATACCATTAATGAAAGGCTTTGTTAGTTTTTTTTGGGAAGGCGCCCATAATGTCTTGCTCTTGCAGTTTGCACAAGTTTTGTCTGCTTTCTTCACCCAGTTGGTCCATTTCTTTACAAAATTAATCTAGCAGCAACAATTATTTTATTTGATGTTTAAGTTTAATATAGAATTTGAGTCAACACAGAAGTTTAATAAATTTCTGTACAATGTCAAAAAATAATAATTGGTGAAGCCTTTTCCATATTTTGAAGGAAAAGAAAGGAAAGGAATGATTTCTCAATGCCAAGTCGATGGTACATAAAAAGACAAGTCATGCACGATACACATTTATATTCGCTATTGGATTAATAATTCTCACCATGTGATAAATGATGATGTTTAGTAATCTAATGGTGAAAAACAAACGTATGCATTGTGCAAGATTAATTAACTCGTGTAAATTAGACAACATTTCTCTGCATAAATAAAGTACTAGTAGTATTTTTGTTGGTTCAAGTGGCCCAGAATTTCATAACACTTTTATAGTAGACAATTTTCCCTTTGGTCATCTCAAAATTGCTTACTTTCCTCTAAATAATTGGTCAAGACTCAAGAGTTATAACTTATATCTCCATCATATTATACAGACAAACATAGCCGATCGATCGAGAGTTACGACCAGATCGTAAACAAATTTGAGGTGCCTAAAGAGCAATTGTTTTTATATTGGTTGCATTTGGGATGATAATACCTCGATTCATTGGATCCATTTAAAAAGTGGCCCGAATATCTGAATAGTGAATCACAACATGGAGACTAATTTGAGAACTGCTCTTTACCCAAACAGTTTTGCTCATTCCTAAATGAAAAGACCAAAATACCCTTGCGCGCAAAAGAAATAGATTAACTTGACTTAAGTCTCGCTCAGTAATTCAACACAACAACCAATTTCTTTCTTCTTTTTTTTTTTTAACAAGAACACACCAACGATTGAATTGAATGAATTGGAAATAAAGGTTTCTAGAGCATGGAAGAAAGAAACACGGTTGCTCTAGAATTGAATAGCAAAACTTTCAATTGTAAACCTTGTTCAAAAAAAAACTTTCAATTGTAAACCGATTCCAATTGAAAGTGAGAAAGAAGCCTTTTGAATTGAAATCGGAATTGGAATTCAAAGGTTTCTGTTGAATTGAAATTGGAATTCAAAGGTTTATGTTTAATTGGAATTGGAATTAGAACCTTTAGAATAAGGGTTGCTTTTGAATTGAAATTAATTGAATCAAAGGCAAAGGTTTCTGTTGAATTGGAATTCAATAGCATGTGAGAAACAAACCTTGGAATTGGAAGAGCAGAGGGTGATTCGATTAACAAAAGCATGGGTTGTTACACAACAACTGATTCAATAGCATGTGAGGAAGGAAGAAAGGCAGAAGACCCTGCCCGACGTGACTTAACTCACGCAGGGGTATTTTGGTTATTTTATTTGGAAATGAGCAAAACCGTTTGGATAAAGAGCAGCTCTCGACTAATTTTATTGAAGTGGACTTTACTCTGTAGCACAATCACTCATTAATTGCAGAATGGAATTGCAGATATCTAGAGTTGGAATATAGAATGAAAATGGCCACGAATTGGAAGCCTGCACCAACCATCATGGTTCATGGTCAGGTGTGGACCAAATACGTGCACAATCTAATAGTTCTGAGTGATCTATAAAAAGGTATATGATCATATTTTTGGATGCCAGTCTCTAGTGATTATTTTATGAGGATGTTAATTTTAGGCCAATCGTTTTGGACTCTGTATCTGATAGTTTACTTAACCGGTAAGTCTATTGTACTGACTTTTATTAATGAAATCTCATTATTTTTGACAAAATACAAATGAATCAAATTCAACATAAATAATTATCCTGTGAAAAAACATCTAAATTTTTTACCATGAACTTCACCCCAAAGGTGTAAGAATGCACATGGATTTGAAACAAAACTCCGTAACTGAAGCAATGGTAAATGATGTTTTTTAAACAATTTTTCATTTAGTTCGGCTCCATTTTACACCCTGAGAGTGTGTTTCGACACGCGAATAATGTAATTTTAGAATGTAATTCAAATTCTTTATTGTAAATAACATTGTTTAAGTGATAAATTAAAAAAAAATATTCAAAGGCATGTTTTCGGTTGATGCAATTTATTCCTACCTTAGCAATATTTTGTTTTTTTTTTTGACAAAACCTTAGCAATATTTTGTTATCACCTTCCTTGGTGGCGGTGAAATTTTTAGATCTTTTTGCTTTGTTGTGGGATAGCTACACTCCTTCAAAGGTGGTGATTTTTTCATGACAATTGCTTTTATCACGCCTACAGACAAGGTGCAACTTAGGGAGGAGAGGGGTGTTCGGCAACAGTCGGATTCCAAGTTGTGTGTGGTGCGATGGTCTCCAAGAAACGGAAGAACATTTGTTTGCTAAATGTGGTTTTTTGGGCACCCTTTTGGAATGAGGTATTCAAGTGGCTTGGCTTCAACTCGGTTTTGTCGGGGAATTTGTTTATTTTGCTCCAAACTTTTACTTCGTTGTATAGGAAAGGGGAAAGGGCTAAGGAGAATATGGTTGATTTGCCATACAATATTTTGGCTCATTTAAAAAGCCAGGAACGATAAATCTTCATAGCCAAGTTCTCCAAAGTGGACAAGGTGGTGGGCTCGATCAAGAGACTCTCTCGGGAATGGTTTTTTGGATACACGTCTACCAACTTTTGTCCTACTATGAATGATTCTTGTTCTCATTGGAATGTATTCTAAGGTAATTTGAGTCTTTTTAGGCGTTAAACTTTTATTTTGTTGGGAGGGTTGTGTAGAAAATAAAAGTTTTTTCAAGTTATGCAAATTGGTTTCTTTATGTTTCATGTTTTACACATTAGTCCCTATTATTTATATTCTTTGCAAATTAGTCCTATATTTTTCAAAGTTTACCGATTGGTTGCTATATACTTTTCAAATTTACAATATGATCCCTCAACCTGTATACAATTTCAAATTTGACCCAAATTTTTGAAACCTTCGATTTAATTAATTTTTATTTTGATATTTACGTTTTTACCCATTTTTAAAAATTGATTAATAAAAATAACCGAACTATAAACAAGCTTTATTTATATGTTATTTAATTTCTTTATCAAAACAAAAAAAAGAAGTAAAAATTAACAATTTTAATTACTCCATTCAAACAAAATATTTACCAATGAGGAAAGTTCAATTGAAAAATACATGGTTTTCAAGTATGTAACCTAAATACAATACCATCAAAACATAAAATAGATCACTTAAATTAAATTTTAATGTAATTATATTGATTTTGTGTCGACCTCCAATTCATAAATTTTGCAAGCATAAAATTTTCGCTTCACGTTAAAATTTTAGTTGAAATAATTCAAATCTCAAGTTATCCTACTTTTTTTAATGTTGTCTTTTGGTTTATGGCCCGACCTAGAAACTACATAGACCATCACCAGGTGATGGGATATATGCTCCACAAACCACAATATTCCTTTTGCAACTGCAAAATGCCAAATCCCTAGAAACTAATGTTTCCTTGAGGTTTCAGCATATGCTGGATATCCAATACGTTTTCCTCGTGGTAAATGATTACACTATATGTTCTGTAAAATTAAAAATCAACAATAAAAAGAAAACCATCTTTATGAATCTATATAACTCTTCAACGGTCCTTTATTTGATTGAAAAAATAAAAAATAAAATATCGGTTTTTTCAACAAGTTTTAACCATTGATTATAGACACATCTGATAGGTTCTCATCGGGTTTTAAACTAATAGTATGTTTTATTGGTTAAAATTGTAGCACAAGTGATATTAATCAGGTGGACCAAGGGTAACTCATGATAAGAATGATTTTTTGGATGTTAGATTCATAGAAAAGGAAGTTTATACTGTTGTATCCCAAATGAAGAGCCCTGCAGTACCTGGGTCGGATGGTCTCCCTCCCATTTTTTTTTAATAATAATGAGGGCCGGAGCCTTCTCCCTACCATTTTCGGATTAAGATTCAGATTCCCTTCATCTAAGAGACGGTTGAGATCTCCTACTGAACGATATCACTGTCGAGAATCTTTTCTATCATTTTCAATCACCGGTTTTTGACATAATAGTGATGTCATAAATTGTGTCTTTAATATTGATAATGCTAATGAGGATCTTAGTAGTCTTAATAATACTTATATTCTGTCTTATTCCAAGAATTAAGAACCCAAAATTTCCCTTTGATTATAGAGTTAGGAACCTCTCTATTTTGTTTGTCCATTTATTTTCTCCATTAGTAAGGATTTTAAAATGTTTTGGGGTGTACAAAAAAGATTTAGATATACTTAATGTTACACTTTTGTATTGGTATTTCCAAAACTATAGTAATGGAGGAAATGAAAATAATAGAAAATGGAAAGGATCCTAACCCTAGATTTTAGGTCTATATATATCATTATCTGATGTGATTCTCAAAATCATGACTAAAACTATAGCCAACAGAATTAAAACTCGGCTTCCTATGATTGACAATTTCAAAGTGCTTTTATTCCTAGAAGGCTAAGCTTATCATTGATAATGTTCTGATTGATTTTTAATCTTTCCATGCTTTCAAAAATACTCTTTCTGGTCCTTATTATAAGCAACAAAACCAAAAAACATCAAAACCAATGCATTCATTGATTAATGTAACTTTTTGAATATTTTTACAAATCTATCCTCATAAAAAATTGTGAAACATTAAATACAACCACTAATATTTAAAAGAGAAACATTAAATAGGGATAGAAAAGTCATTTAAGCAATAACTACACCTTAAAAATTGTGACATATTCTTATAAATAAGACCAATTTTTTTTTTTGAAATTTTCTTAATATTAAGGACCGGTGGGAGTATTAGAAAAGGAAAGAAAGGATATGTTGGTTTTAACCTTCACATAGCACAATCTTGTGATAGAGTTGAATGAAAATCTCTTCATGAAAACTCTTTTATTCCTAGAAGGCTAAGTTTATCATTGGTAATGTTCAGATTGATTTTTAATCTTTCCATGCTTTCAAAAATATTAGAAAAGGAAAGAAAGGCTATGTTGGTTTTAAGCTTCGCATATATAGCACAATCTTGTGATAGAGTTGAATGAAAATTTCTTCATGAAAACTCTTCTTACTATATGATTCCTTAATAATCTGATTTTACTATTAAGAAGTGTGTTAACAATGGACTTTTTCTATTCTTATCATTGACAAACCTATTAAATCTTTTAAATATTGAAGACGATCAAGACAAGAAGATCCCCTATCTCCTTGTTTGTTCCTCCTATGTGATGAGGTTTTTTCCGGATTTAGGTGTGTTTGGAAACGTGTTTGGAAACCCAATACCGCGTCCCAATGCATTTTCACTATGAAAATTCTGAAGCTAGTATACCAAGATTCTGCGTTGCCGTGATTCTCAACGTGATTTTGTCCAAATTGACGCCAATCCAAACATACTATTATTTCTAGATGTCAGGATCAAAATAAAATTCATAATAATGCCCTTTCTATCACTTATCTTGATAGCATTATGTTTTGCAGGACGGACAAAGAGGAAGCAAAGGAACGTAAATAATATGTTTAATATGTATCAGGAAGCTTTTGATCATAAAATCGACTTTAATAAATCTGAGATAAAGTTTTAATAAGCATGTAAATGATGAGGATAAAAGAAGATTTCAACATTGGATGTCCATCAATATCACTGTTAAAATTGCAAAGTACCTTGGATTACCCACTTATGAGGGGAAACCTAAACAATAAGTGTTGAATTTCTTTATTGACTGTGTGTGATAAGAGTTCTTTTGAAGAGAAAAGTATTGATAAAACTTGTAGCACAAGTCATTTGTACTTATGTAATGAGTTGTTTTCTTCTTCTTAAAGGAATATGAGTGCATCTTGAGAATCTTATTAGAAATATTTGTGGAGAAATAAAGACTTTTTTTAATAGACCAAAATAAAATTATGGGTGCATTTATTTTAGATTTTTTAGCTATTTTTTTTTATATAAAAAACCACTTTTGTCATTAATAAGTGTTTGTTTAGAATTACAAAAAAAAAAATCATTTTTGATTCTAAAATATGAAAAGTTATTGGGATTAAGTTTTCCTAAAATCAATTTTTTTTATAAAAAGTAAAAATGTAAGACAAGAACATTTATGGATAATAAACAAACAGAAATAACTTCTAATTTTTTACAAATCTATTTTTTTTAGTTGAAACAAACTATTAAAAAGAAGAATCAAAGTACAAAAAATACTAAGATTGAGAAGATAAAGAAACAAAAGGCGACAAAACATAACGACGCATTTTGCTATACCAATTTTTTATAAGGAGTATTTTGCTGCACGGTTGCATTGTGTGAGGAAGAGGATCTTGAGTTTGAAGTCAGAAGTAAAGCTGTTAAAGTGAAGTTATGTAATGAAGCATGTTCCCTTGTTTGATGTCATTGAACTTAACAATTAATAAAGCTAAGGAGGATTAGAACATTCCTTATGTTCCTTTACCTTTCTCGAGACAAAATATATAATAAAAGAGAAGTAGAAATAGTGTTGTTACAAGTCATTAAATTAAGCTTGGCTCATTAGAGATATACAGAGAAGAAAGTTACAAAACAGAAGATAAAATAAAAGAGAAGTGACAATATAACATGACTAACAATTAAAACATACTTAAACCAACATTTTCCCCTAATTTGACCATATTATTGATCAAATCTTTGCACCAATAAAACTTGTAAGGAATAACCAACCAGATATCTTTCTCTTAACCTTCTTTTCCTTAATAGTATCCAAGCTAGGCTTCCACCCTTTCCCTGATAATTGCCTACTCAAATTCAAATACTCTGCTCTTTCCTCCATCATTTCTGGCAAAAACTCACAAAAATTAAACCTCTCTTCTTCATTTATCTGCAAACATGTTTCAACCTCTCCAATTTCAACTTTCTTTTTCTTCAAAAACCTTACAAGCCAAGGAACAAAGCCTTGAGAGCTCATGAGATAATTATTGGTATTAAGAGATGAATTAACGATCGAAAGAATTCTACGACAATCTTCTGCGCTTAATCCGACAGGCTTCCCTGGTTTCATTGGAACCATGACATATTTTTTGTTCATCTCTAGGTTCTTGTCAGCTGGTAAAGGTGTTGGTTTTTTCTGGTTCATTGCTGAATGAAATTCAACAACAACATGTTTTGGGTGATCTAACATAAGCTCTGCTACTGTTATTGGTTGATCAAATTCTTGAACTGAGCCATCATAGTAAATGATTTTGGTTTTGGCATGAAATGAGATATGGTTTCCCATAAGAGGATATTGTTATGAGTCAATACAAGGTGTTGATGTGAAAGTTGTGAAACGAGAGGTGTGTAAAACAAGGTAATGTATGCAATGAGAAGTGATGTTTGTTAAACCGCTCCATCTTGTGAAGAATATAATGGTGGACTTGGTAGTTTTGATTTGGCTCGGTTGTTGGCTATGACATGAGTTACAACTACAACAAGTACACTACTAAACCAATTTTTGACTTTGGAGATGTATCCTTAGTAATTTATTTAAGGCCTACTAGTTATTTTTTTAAAGAGCGATGTACAACATCAAGAAAGATTTTATCAAGAAAAATTCAAGAATGACATGGCAGAATAATCAATCACCCTTAGATTTTATCAAGAAACTGTCCTGAAATTAATGTTAGCCAATAAAATCTCTTCCTTGCCAGAAATCATGGGGTGGTGGGTGTTATGTATTTTTTTTTTATGAAAGGTTAATAAATGAGACTGAAATCTAAGGATGATTATTGTGTCATGTCATTCTTGAATCTTTCTTGATAAAATCATTCTTGATATCTAGCATTTTCCTTTTTTAAATTCTCGAATTGAATTTTATATGATAAATGTTTTTTGAGATATATTATGTAACCGAGCTCCTTGAACGATTCTACAAATATTTTATAGTCGTCGTTGTCTCTTTCTCATCGGTATATATTTTATGCTTAGTTTTTTTTAACATTTATATCCTTCAAATTCTGAGATATCACCAAGTCCCGAGCAACATTGAAATTTATATATCTTCGGCAAACCTAACTTAGTCATAATTAAATTTAGCTTGACTTTGACTTGTACTAATATAGGCCAACTGGCCAAAGACCCTTTCTCGTATGTAATTGATGTACATGCTATGATCTCATTTATATTTAACTTCGGGTTGAAGTAGGATTGCCTTAAGTTAGGCTAGTCCCTATTAGAGTATTTTTATTTTTATTTTTATTTTTATTTTTATTTTGCCATGTCTAATAACCTAATAGGAATTCATGGAACCGTTCAACTACCACTTCATTAACTAATTCAATTGGATTATCATGTGATATATAATTCCATTGGTAAAATCATATTGAGCTCTCCAACTTTTCTTCTTTCGTGTATTTCTCTCCCTCTATTTATTTATTACTCATGAAAGACAAGGTCCAGCTTAGTTTAAAAAAAAAGAGCTTGCTTGTAGTTGCATTAATTTTAACATGACCTTCTTTTGGGTGATAGTCATCAAAAGGGAAACAAACTGAGACACCCATGACCCAACACTGCACCGTTTTATTAATCTCATATGAACCTTGGAATCAATTAGGAAGAATTAATTTGTTCACCTTAACTTCATGAAAGGTACTGTAGTGTAGACGATTTGCATGGCAAACCTCATTGAAATTTAATTTTTCTTGTGAGATTTTGCGGGTTATAGTGGATAATAGTTGTAAGATGTAAAAGATCACATAGACCTATATTGATATTCATCTGCCATTACTCCAAGAATAAAGAAGTAAAAACCTACTACAATTGGTCATTGTTAAGATTATTAAAATTATAATTTATAATTTTACCTCCATTTACAATCTTACTAATAACAGTTTTTTTTTTCTTTATCAAATCTTACTAACATTTGAAGCAACTGAAGAATGATGACAATCATTGCAAATTATTATGGTCATAAGGACATGTCCCATGCCTCCACTCAAAGAAAAAGTAAAAAGATTTTTAAACACCCAAACCATTAATCTAGACCATGAGAGAGACAAAGAGGAGGATGTAAGAGTTTTTTTTTTTGGATACATATTGGTTCCAAATGATGTGATAAGAAAAGAAAGATAATTAAATAATAAGGCGTTGAATGAATGGTTGGAAATATGGGTTGTCTATATATAAGTACTAAAAAAAAGACATGTCATATGCCGCGTCCCATATTTTTAGTCATTATGTTATTTGTACAACTAAAATTTGATAATCAATGCAACAATCTATAACATTGTGAGGCGTACGGAAATTGAAGCCGGGTGAAATATATTTAAAAATAACAAATAAATTGTTGGTTGTAAAAATTGATTGTTTATAAATCATTCCTCTTTTAGAATTATACCATAATGTCTCCATTGAGAATTCAATCCGGGAAATAGGGTTAAAGAGCCAAAGGATTTGTATAAATACTAATGGTGCGTTTGTTACAACACACACAACCCCATGCACTAAATTACTTAAGATAACACAAAGAATAATGTTTTTTTTAAGGAAACTTCTATGATACACTCGTAAATTGTGGTGTATTGGTGCTCTTACTTTTTAAATCTATAAATTAACGATCAATTTTATGAAATAAATAGTTATTTGTCAGTATTTATATTTTAAAAAATATCATTTCATAAGAAAAACACATCATTCATTGTTTATAAGAATCATAGTAAATTTTTAACATATTATCATATAATTTAATCAAAGTTCTCTATTACGAGCGATAAAAATTCAATTTTATTTCGTTGACGTTTTTGGTGAATAAGATTTAATCATTATAATTATAAATGATAAAAAATAAAAAAATTCTTCAAAAAAACAACTCATTTAACTATAAATTTTAAGGTTTGGTGTACCGGTACACTCAAATATCTTGGATGTACGGTAGAATTTTCCTTTTTTTTAATCAAAAGAATAATAATTTCATTGAAACACAAATACATGAGAACTTTTTAATGGCATAGTCTAATTAGAGATAAATCATATATCTTACTAGTTTATGGACCCGTGCCAAGCACGGGCTAGAATTTCGTCACACTTAAGGGAGATAATATTGTGATTTACAAAGTGTCAATTAAACCCAACATTGAATAAAAGAGTGGAGGTCGAACCAAAATTAATTGAAAAAATTCATATACTTAAGACTTAAAATTTTGGAAGATGATATATCATCTCACTTGTGTGGTTGGTCTTTCTTCAATGTGTCGATCCACAACCGTGTTAACTCCCCTCAAAGGTCCAACACTGGTATCATATCCCAGTTCAACATTGTAGGGGGAGAAGGAGTGGTTATTGATGGTGCATCACGCACATGAAGAGTCCCACACCTAATGGAGAGATGTTAATATGTCAACTGTAAGTTAAAATTTCAAATTGGATGCAAGAGTATATGTATGCTCATAAAGATATTAGCGAAATGACTCATGTACCTAATGTTTTAAGATTTTAGATGATGATGTGATGTCAATCTCATTTGTGTGGTTACTCTTGGCCTAATATGATGTTTCAATTCAATGTACTCCCCCACATAAGTCCCAACATTATGATGAATTATATGGTTAGTTTTTAAGTATCATTAGTTTAATTTTTTATCTTAAATTTTAGATATCATTCACTTTCATGCAATTTTATTTTATTCAACCTCTATTATTTCAAATTCCGTCATTATTGATCTTTGGTTGGATTTCACAATGAAAAAAATATTAGAGAGATGTTAATATGTCAACTGTGAGTTAAAATTTCAAATTGGATGCAAGAGTATTTTAAATTGGATGCAAGAGTATATGTATGCTCATAAAGATATTAGCGAAATGACTCATGTACCTAATGTTTTAAGACTTTAGATGATGATGTGATGTCAATCTCATTTGTGTGGTTACTCTTAGCCTAATATGATGTTTCAATTCAATGTACTCCCCCACATAAGTCCCAACATTATGATGATTTATTTGGTTAGTTTTTAAGTATCATTAGTTTAATTTTTTATCTTAAATTTTAGATTTTCGATATCATTCGTTTTCATGCAATTTTATTTTATTCAACCTCTATTATTTCAAATTCCGTCACTATTGATCTTTGGTTGGATTTCACAATGAAAAAATATTAGAGAGATGTTAATATGTCAACTGTGAGTTAAAATTTCAAATTGGATGCAAGAGTATTTTAAATTGGATGCAAGAGTATATGTATGCTCATAAAGATATTAGCGAAATGACTATGTACCTAATGTTTTAAGACTTTAGATGATGATGTGATGTCAATCTCATTTGTGTAGTTACTCTTAACCTAATATAATGTTACAATCCAATGTATTCCCCCACATAAGTCCCAACATTATGATGATTTATTTGGTTAGTTTTTAGGTATCATTAGTTTAATTTTTTATCTTAAATTTTAGATTTTCGATATCATTCGCTTTCATGCAATTTTATTTTATTCAACCTCTATTATTTCAAATTTTGTCACTATTGATCTTTGGTTGGATTTCAGAATGAAAAAATATAGATGTGTTATGCTTAGTTGACAAAATACATGTTTATTATCCTTAAAAAAAAAATACATGTTTATTAAACATTTTAAATGGATGTAGCATTTTCTAAATGAGTATAATATTTTGGTAGCATAATTTCTCAATAATCTCCAACTCCTTCAACAAATTCATAAAATTAATAGCAAGTCACTATTCCATATACTCACACAGGTAAAATACACACTCCTTAGACTCTTCCCTTATCATTGGTCTCATGTTCAAATTCATTTTTCATCTTCTTTCTTTTGGTCTTTGGTATTTTGGTCTTCACTTTTGGTCTTTGGTAAGATCTAACAATGAAAAAATGCAGATGTGTTATGTTGAGTTGACAAAATACATGCTTAATACAGATTTTAAAAATGTGGCATAAGTGAAATTTTACTTGGTTAGATTTATGTCACCCCAATCTTTTATTTTTCTTTGTCCATGAGTGAAATTGCACACTTATTTAAAAATGGGTAATGATGCTTCCACCTAAAAAATATCAGTGAAAACATCACGACTTCCTCGTAGCTTTTTGTTGTGTGAATGTAGCATCACATCATCCTTTTATTCCACCATCCATGTTTTGTGTTAGATAAGATCCAACAATGGCAGTGAATTTAGGATAAATTCGTGAAATCATGTTTCGCTTGAAATAGCATTGCCCTTTAAAAATATACTAACATTAAATAGTAACTTTTTTTGGGTTTCCCATAAATTCACTACGCAGGAAGAAATCATATTCAATGTGTGTTTGAAAGCACGTACTGCTTTAGATAATTATAACTTGATAAATGAAACACAAATGTAAATGTTAAAAATAAGAGAGATATAATAAATTTGTGTTTGCCAAAATTTGCAAAATAAAATAGTCCATCACAGTTTAATCATAAGCACTCGCATATGCTTGTAGTCACATCAAGTGCACCAAACACTATTGGAGTCAATATATATGTCGTGTCTTGACGATGTATATATAAAACATTGTTTGACTTAAGTTTTGCAACCTTAACATCTCACTCCAAACCTCTCGCTCACCTGGAGCCCAAACAAAAAAAAATAAAAAATTTATGTAATACTTAAATTATGGAAAATGGTAAGGAGAAATACTAAGCAAAATCGTTAATATACTTTCGTTTAATTGTTTGGAAAGACTACCCTTTTTCTATCATTTTGGTTTTATTTATTATTTTGTGTCGTCTGCCTATAACCTTTACCCCCATCACTACACGCAAACTTTGACTAACATATGAAAAAAACAGTGAACCGTACATTTTTTTTTGTGAAATTAAACTTGATCAGATGAGAATTGGTTAATCATATGAAAAAGAAACTCTTTCAACATCTTACTTGGTGTCTTTTGAGGCAAATTCCAAATTTTAAAAGATCCTTAATTGTAAAAAAGAATCTTGAAGAAGTCAAATTTACATGAAAGGCTTATCATTGTTGAAGGTATTATCATCTAAGAATATGAACTAGACACACAAATTAACATATTATCTGGTAAATACAGCTTCTTTCAGACCAACTAACACCAAATAAAAAGGAAATGCTAAAAAACAATTGACTCTTAACCATATCCCTTAAGCTACTAATTTCAATTTAAAAATATTCACATAAACAAAATGTTAAAAATAAAATATTTAGAAATCATCATACACACGAAAGTTAATAGTAAACTGAGATAAAAAAGTTCAACGAATCATAAAATGAAGAAAACAAAATTGGTTGGAAGTGTCGTTTGACTTAATACATATTAATGTTTTTCAATGATATCCATAAGAGCAATTTTGTGTGAACACAAAATTTGGGCACTTCATTTTATCACACACGTAAAAAGAAGAAAAACAATAGAAAAACAATAATTAAACAATCATTAGTTTTTAAATGATTATATGATATGCATTTTTTCGTGCGATGAAACAAAATATCTAAATCCTTGTGACCATCCAATAACTATTTCAACAGTGATATATTATAGGCTTAAGTGTACTTTTGACTTTGCATCTTTTTAAATGTTGCGATTTTGGTCCCCTAATAGAAAAAATGACAAATTTAGTCCTTTTTGTTTTATCCCCTTTGCAATATTAGTCGTTTTGTCTAATTTTGACTTATTCAACGCTGACATTAGTATATACAGTGAAGACATCACTAAACTTAAAGACAAAATAGGTACCCAAATTCAATGCAAAATTAGTGTTAGACATTTTTATTTGCATTCAATACGTTCAATGTGAAAAAGGAAGAAAAAAATTGCATTGACTTAGACTACTTGTATAAAACATATTATTACTAAAAAAAGAAATACATCACTAAAGCAATGGAGATATGAACAAATTAAAGCAATTAAAAATAACAAGGGTTAATTAAGTAAATGGCCCCTATAAATATTCAGAATTTTGTTTTTAGTCCCTACAAAATAAAATCACACTTTTTAGTCCCTGTGACATTTTCCTTTAGTATTTTAGGGACCAAAAATGCTGACGTAAATTTTCACAGGGACTAAAAATGTTGATAGAAAATTTTACAGGGACTAAAAATGCTGACGAAATTTTTTACAGGGATTAAAAAGTGCAATTTTATTTTGTAGAGAATAAAAATGAAATTCTTAATATTTATAGGGACTATTTACATAATTAACCCAAATAACAATTGAAAGCATTTAATGATAGAAATCAAGATTATTATTTTTTTGATAAGCAAGGAGAGTGGACAGACATCGGGAGGCAACACCGACATCCCAACTATGTTGGCACCCCGAGAAACCTCCATCATCTGCCGTCAAACTCTAAAATATTATTAAAAAGGGGGAAAATAAATACAAAGGAGGGGGGACTAGGCAAAAATCCTCCAAAGAGAAAACAGAAAACAAGAGTAAAGAAAACAACATAAAAAACACCCTACAACAGATTATGGAAATCTGAAGTTGGGTAAACCACAACTATCCCTAAAGAAAACAACCTTATTAGGGAGAGAAGACAACCAAGCCGTTCCTCTAACATTCCAATAGAGAAAATTCGTTGAGCAGTCGTATGATTGTCACCCCGAGCACAGGTTTTAGGAGGTTGCTTTGCCAAGACTTGTTGCAATTTAATTTTTTGTTTCTGCTTCCTTGTAAGGACCGGCGTGAAGTCTTCAGTAGCTGACCTTGCATCATATTCACGAACTCTGTCCCATAGAAATCAAGATTATGCGTCACATGTACTTTTAACTCTCGCAAGTCAAATGTTTATTACAAAGATATAAATAATATATAGATTTTAAATACTAAACAAAATCTTATGTTTATTACAAAGATATAAATAATATATAGATTTTAAATACTAAACAAAATCTTAAATTACGGTTAGAAAAAAGGAGGAATCACATTTGGTTTCTAAAAAATGGAACTACCACTAGTGGGACAACTCTACAATGGTTTGAAAATAACATTGGCCTTCTGAACAATTTTTTTCTCTCTTTCTCTACAAATAGCAAATGATCCAGTTCATCAAAGCCTCTTAAACAATTTTTTTTCTTCTCTTTCTTTACAAATAGCAAATGATCAAGTTTATTTAATTTTTAATTTTTTTTAAAAATAAATAGACAAATATAAAAATATGATATGCCATTGAAATATTAAAAGAGGTACATACTTAATCAAAAGTTCAGGGATACCGAGTGTTCACCTTCAATTGGTAGCATATTTTCTAAACTAAACCCAAAACAAAATAACATATAAAAAATCATTAGAGTATTCTAAAAAAAAGAAAATCATTAGAGTTAATTGGTAGCATATTTCCTTCTTTTTCTAGGTGTTGTTCGTCTGGAAACAACAATAAAGAAAATGCGAACAAATACAATTTTAATAGTGAGTTTAATTAAAAAAAATCCATAAGCAGCCCAATTTTCTACGCTTTTAGGAGACTACATTGTACTATTTGATGTTATACTAAACCAACATTATATTGTAGATGAAGAAGATCATTAGAAATCAATGGAGGAAAAAAATTGTGTGGAAGCAATTCAAAGACAAAAGATCATGCACCTTCAATTATTTCATATCATTCACAAGTTTTTATGCATTCAAAATAATCATGATTTTTTTTCTTCTAAAAAATATATCAGCATTTTTCATAGCTAAGATAAAGTTGAATTGATTGCAACATAAGTAATATCCATTTTTCATAACCACTGCCAAGTTGATTCGATCAACATGTTTATATGCATTTGCTAAATTCAAAATTACGAAATTTTTAGTGCACATATCAAGTCATTTAGGAATAAATTAATATTGCTTCAAAAAAAGGAATAAATTAATACAATTAAGGAAAAAAACTAAGTCAAAGCTGACAACAATAAGAAAATTAAAGCATGGAATACTATTATCAAACTCAATATATTTTTCTTTCCACTTATTATTTATTCACTTTTACTTATTCCAAACACCTAAAAATCATCTCAATTTCCATTCACTTTCTACCAATATTCATTTCTTTAACATTATTTCTTCTTACTTTCTTCTCTTATCCAAACAAAACATAAAATAACATATTTTGTACAAAAAATATTTCATACAAATACAAATCAACTATATTTGAAGGTTGAATAATCAACCACATTTGTGAAAATTAAACCATCCATACATAAAGAATAGAGTAATTAATGAGAAGTTTTCTGACGATAAGAGTAATGATAAATTGACAACTAAAAGGTTTTTCAACACCAAATATTTATCGAGGATCGTGTATTATTCTCTCTCTCTCGCACACACACACAAACATTTAGTCTCTCATATGTAAAGAATCAAAATCTTTAGAGAGACGTGAGACACACCTTTATTTTTCTTAATTTACATGTATTGTTAGTGTCAAGATCTATCTCTCATTCACGTAGTTTTTTCATAAATGAGTGCAACAACATAGTCTCTCCATCTGTCATCATAAGATCAAATAAAATTAAATAACTAAAGAATGAAGAAGAAAGAAATATAAAATAATAATCACATGAAAAAGTTTGAATAAACAAAAGAGGGGTCAACAAAAGAGGGATTTGAGAATTCAAGTAGAATTTTAAATTATAGAATGAACTTTGAATTTTGAAATGATGTGAAAATGTTGATAGTTAGAAACAATATTTATAGGAAGGAAAAAAAGTCAATCAAATAACATCAATTACCCCATTCCTCTCAAAAAAGAAAATCATCAATTACCCCCTTAATTTTGTGATATGATCAATGCATGAATATTTGATAGGATAAATGCATAGTTGACAATTGATATGATAATGTCTAATCTTTGAATATTGATACATTAATGCATTCCTTTCTCGGTAACCAAAAAAAAATGGAATGAATGTAATATAAACAAAACGTAATTAAGACAACTTTCTTGATCAAATGTAAAATGCAGTGCAACATTTTTGTTAGAGGTGTAATAAACGTTAGAAAGAAAATAGGGATGCCACATGTACTATTGCCTATAAATGCGCGGAGATGTATTGAATTGGGATTTTAAAGGACTTTTTAGTTATAAAAGAATCTCTAGGTATTCAATCAAGATTTTAAAAGATTAGAAATAATTCTGGTGATATTCAATTAGAATTTTCAAGATTTTTTAAAGAATCCAACAAAATCTGGTGGTATTCAATCAAGATTTTTCACAACTTAAAAATTGTCTCTTGGTATTAAAAAATGTATAGATTTCAATGAATTACTTGGTATGATGGATTTTGTGACTTTTTAGTTGAAAATTTTAAAACTAACAATCTCATACAAAGACCGTAGATTTTTTGAGATTCTTTTTACTCCAAATATATGTTACTATTGACATCCTCTTTCACTTTTTTCTTTTCTTTTTTGGACACAACTCTTTCACTGTTTTTTTTTCTTTCGTCATTATGTCATGTTTTTTTTTTTATCTTTTTTTTCAGATTTTTGTGGTTCACTCCGGTTTTATTTCTTGACGAAGTAGTTGTCGTCATTTAACACATTATTTTATTTTTTTAACTCAAGATCACGTCACCACATGTTTATTCTTTTTTTTTTTTTTT
>Ga0315915_1000380_pt1 | contig 43584 bp, 18 predicted proteins | sample MpolbnodulesMG_FD_207738 | JGI IMG/M metagenome (GOLD analysis project Ga0315915, IMG submission 207738) | Medicago polymorpha root nodule microbial communities from Los Angeles, California, United States - branched nodules | ecosystem: Host-associated > Plants > Roots > Nodule | place: USA... | reverse complement strand
GAAAAAGAAATTTCAAAGGGGGTCAGACTTGAAATTTTTTTTACAAATAGAGTCAGAAAAAAAAAAAATCAACTCTAGATGTTCTATATGCAAATCTTCAAGAATTGGGCATCCAACTAGAAGCAACACTAAATCTCGATCATTTAGAAATGAACAAACTTCTAAATAAAGGATTTTGAGAGAGGGGAGTCTAACAGAAGAAAAACCCACAAACATAGAAAACAAGTTGAGAACAACAAGGGTCCTACAACTAAGAATGCTAACAGGCAATTTCATATCAATGCTAGTGAAAAGAGTGAGACGAAGGCTCTCAATACCATGTTGCACAACATGGTCAACCCATTTGACTACACTGGGAAAGCCACGGTTTTCAAGAGCGGAATCACCATATCCAACCTTGAGGTGGAAACTCTTGATGGAATCTAGCTTGAGCAAAACGGAGAACACAAACTCGTTAAAGCTAAAAAGGGTATATTCATCATCCAATTCGATTGGGTAGTAATTCCCTCTGTTGTCTTTGCCGTTGGTTAAGTTGATATCGAGAACCGAGCACCATTGATGCCGCCATCTCTTCGATAGGACGCTAGTGGCAACAACCTCTTTGGTTGGGAGAAAAGAGAGAATTATATGGCCTAGAACGGTATCTGGTAAATTGCTGATGACGTCATACCTCCTTCTTGTTCTTGTTCTTGATGACATTTCTGGTGTATCAAAACTTGAACTACTGCACAACAAAAACAAACCAAAATGCCAAGTCTCAACTTCAACAAAAGCAATATTGCTAATAAACCAAATGTGTTGTGAAAAATATCAAACATAAACACGGCAAATAAAAGCAGATTACACATTCATGTTTAGACCAAAAGGAAACTTTTCCTCGTATGTGCTGTAATGTAAAATTGTTTACATAAACGCAACAACTAGGAGATTAGACCACCAAGGAAACTCGGATCATTGTAGCAAAATAAAACATGGATTTAATGAGATAAAAATTGCTGATTGTTTTTTCTAAACAAATAAGAGTGTGCAATGGCAACAAACGAATCCATTCCAACTATGTTTGTAACCCATAATTGCCACCTATCAACTACAGCACTCAAAGATTGAGAGATATTATTAAAATAAAAAGAAAGATTCTAAGACCCTCTCGGACCAGCACATAATTCCAAATAACCAATGGAACTCTGTCTGGCTTATTGAAAATCTTGTCACAAAACTCAGACCCAAAGGGATAAAACCTATCAAGAAAAAAAAGAGTACAAAGCAAACAAAAACAGAAACAACAAGGAAGAGAACTCTTGAGTGATTAAGAACAAGTTCTTCCATATGCCAAAAAAAAAAAAAAAAACAAGTTCTTCCTCTTTAATTAATGATGCCGAAAATTCCAATTCAAATCTCTATTCTCACCTTCGTCTTCCGAGCGAGAGCACTATTTATTCCTCTTCTCTTCTAATTTTCGTATTTGTGTTTCCTCAAGACATAAAAACGGCTTTGAAAACATGTGAATTAGGATTTCCTCACTTGGGCTTGCACAACAACCGCTTTTTCTTCTTCAAAAATGTAAATATTTTTGTTTAAGGATCCGTTTACTAATTAAAAAGATACGGACATTACATGATATATGCAGAGGTCGGATTCGAACACAAACCTTATTCAATTTAGAGATTATTAACAATTTTTTGTGGTGGTTGGGTATGAACCTTATTCTTCCATATATTATGGATTGTTCCTAGCAACTAAGCTAAGCGGACAGAATGAAATGCTATAATCATATTTTTCTATATAAAAAAAAAAGAATTTAACGATTTATCAAAAAAATATATATATTTTGTGTTTTTAACTTCGAAAATTAGTTTTGTCCAAAAAAAAGTTAAAAAAATAGTTTGTTTGATTACAACTAAATAAAATGGGATATTTTGTCACAAAATTAACTCCATCTTTTGATACTTATTTTATTTCTCCTTTAAAATAAATAAAATTTTAAGAAGCTACTACCAACAGCTTCTCATTTGAAGGTGTTTTTTTTTTATTTATTTATTTATTTAGATTGTGATTTTTATAAAATAAAGTTGTATTAAACGGATGCAATACTAAGTGACTAACGTCAAGATCGGCACGTGCCCGTCTTCTGCTTTTATTGACGAAGAATGATAAAATGGTAAATATAATTAAGTAAATGGTTAAATTGAAAGGAAAATGTTAGAAACACAATATTTTTTTTATATAAGGTTTTGTTATAGAGTCAAATATTGTTCATATGTTATGGGTTATTCCTCTTGTCGTTGTAGATTGTATATATATTTCAATTTAATGAGATTTAGCTAATCTTGTGACTGGTAATTTCAATAATATTATAAAAATAATATAAAAAAAAGTTTAAATGAAGGGTAAAAATGGAAGAAAAAACTCAACTTAAAGCCAACACACATTTTAAGTTTTTAAATCAACCCAATCAAGTCCAGATCCAACCCAAACTATTCAAATTTCAAACTCAAAAGTGTCTGACCTTTTGAACCTTTGAACCCATGCAACCCATCTAATTTAATCTATTTTTTAAATACAATTATAGTTTTAACACTATTTGGCATGGAAATCAAGGGAGATTCTACAACTCCGTAATTCCTTGATAATCTTCTACAATCATGATTATTTTATGTGAGAGTTAACTTAAAATCAGATTTTGGAGAAATCGTGCCACGATGGAGAAGCAACGTGCCACGATTGTTGAACAAGATCCTAAAGCCAGGAAAATTCGTGCCACTAAAGGAAATAACATAAACGTATTTTCAGTGTGAAGATTTGTTCCATATTTTAAGGGTTACTTTTACTATAAATATAAGTCTTGTATCAGATGAAAAAGTGTGTAGAAAACAGGGTTTACAAGCCAACAAACAGAGAATTCTCTTGACAACAAACACTAGGGTTGGGATTGTTTTGATTCACCTGGAACAAAACACTCATATCATTATAGTTTTGAAGACTGATTCTTGTAACCCTCAATATCTCTTTGTAAAGGAACTCATATCATTATAGTGGAACGGAGAGCTGCTTTCTCCTCCATAGTAGGTCATCATTAGACCGAAGGTAACCATATTCTTGTGTTCTCCTTCCTTTATCTCTTGCTGTTTATTTTTGCTTGAATTAAATTGTCACCCGCTTGATTTGATTGCTTGGTTTTAATTTGCTCCACGCATCAAAAAATTTATTGGTGTGATTTTCACAACATTTTCGGTGTGTCTCTCTGGCTTTCTCACAATGCAAACAAAAAATCACACTATTAGAGACTTTGTGGTGTTCAAGGACAAAGTGCAATGTGCTGCTCTTGACAGTCTTGGCCCTTCTGCTTATAAAGGTTTTTTAAGGACATGAATTCCATTATCCTTGGTTGTTTTGCCATCAACTTAGGCATCTCAAATGCTCCCGTGGCTGAGCGGATAGGTGAAAAGAATCCAATTGAATCAGCTCAAAGGAAGGGTTGCCATCATTTATGGTTGAAAACTAATTCCAAGCTAGTTGTCTTGGCCTTCAAATCTCACAACATTGTCCCTTGGAAGTTCAAAAATAGGTGGCTGAACTACCTATCCATTGCTAGCTTAATGCCCTTCATTGTTTCAAACATCTATTGAGAAAGAAACCATTATGCAAACAAGCTTACAAATCTAGGTCTCTCCATCACTTCTTCTATTTGGTTTGATCATTGTCTATTGTAATTAGGGATGATTTTGTTAAAAATATGTTAAGGTTTCCCTACTATCATATCTCTTAATCTTTGGTAGTGCTTTGTTCTTTGTCATCCCTCTTTTGTAACACTCTTCTTCTTTGTGCCCAGTTCCTATAGTTATGATAAATTCCAAACCTTATTTATTTCTCTGTGCAGTTCCTCCACATTATAAAGCGCTTTCACACTCTTGATAGGTTGAGACTGCTCAGAGTCAAAATCTATATGAGATGTAGATAAATCTTTCAAGATTTGGACATCCCGCCAGAAGCAACGCTAAATCTTGAGCACTTAGAAAGCTAGTTTCTATGAAAAGAAGAATTTTGAGGGAAGAGAGTCTAACGGAAGATAAACCCTCCACAGAAAACCCAAAAAAGTCAAGAGCAACGCAAGTCCTGCATGTGAGAATGCTAAGAGGAAATTTGAATTTGAAATCATTGGTCATAGTGAAAAGAGTAAAATAAAGGCTCTTAACACCTTGTTGTACAACATGGTTGACCCAATTGACGACACGACACTAGGAAAGCCAATGTATTCAAGATAAGAACTACCGTATCCAACCCCGATGCAAAAACTCTTGATGGAATCTAGCTTCAGCAAAACAGAGTACACAAACTGGTTAGAGCGAAAAATGTTATAGTCATCATTCAATTGAATTATTTCGTAATAGTCTTCTCCATGGTTTTGGCCACCGGTTGAGTCGATATGGAGAACTGAGTGCCAGAGATGATCTCTTCGAAAGGACACTAGTGGCAACCGCCTGTTCCGTTATGAGAAAGGTGAGAATATGGCAGAGGACATAATCTGGTAAACTGCTGATGATATCATAATCCCCGGTTGATGACATTTTTGGTGTATCAAAACTTGAATTTTCAACACAACAAAAATAAACCATAATGCCAAGATTCAACTTTCAAGATAAATCAAGATTAAAAAAGACTGCTAAACCAACAAATGTGTTATGAAAAAGCACATTAGACGTGAATGTTTAGAGCAATCAAGACACATGTGCATGCAAATATGAGAGGAAAAATACAGATTATGGAAGAGTGATTAAAATATAGCAAGGTTTTTTATACAGTTTACGGATGCCGTGAATCAAGATTTCCGTCTTCTGATTCGCCACTCTTTCTTTTCGAGACACATGAGCTATAATAGTCACAGAATTCGTGGGTTTTGTGGTGAACCGCAAACTGGTTCACACGTACCGGTTCGGGTACTTTGGAGTACCGGTTCGCAGCAACTTGACCATGAATTCTTCAATTCTGGGGAACCACGTACCACCAAACCCAAATATATAAATAAAAATTAAACTAATTAAAACAGTGTTGGGAAGTGATAAATCACTGGTCCCGACTGCTGGCAAGAGATAATTTAATCCCCAGTCCCCACCTAATACCAAGCTGGGGGCGTGGCTCTTTGGTTTCACACAATGGATCAAGAGTAAGCATCTCTATTTATAGCCACCTCTTCTTTAATACATGTAGAGAATGCCCAATGTGGGACTTTATCAAAACACATAATGTCATTTTTACAAAACACAGAATGTTAATATTTGACTTGTTATCACTGTCAATGTTCACATACAAATTCTAATTTCATTGAAACATATATAACGAACCCATAGCGTACCGACTATGCATACTCCCTACGTACCGAATTCTTCGAAAGCTACGAACCGCGTACCCAAACCCGTACCACGTACCGAAGCGAATTGCGAACCATGTGACTATGGTTTAGATAGATACAAGCAAGAAAACGAGAGAACAGAAGAAAAATTGAACAAGATGTATAGGAGTATAGAACTATAAGAAAAGTAGCAGCGGCAATAAACGGCTCTGAAATGCAAAAATATGAACTTTATTTTTAAATATGTTTATAATCTTTCCTACCATCTTTCTTTCCTTTTAGTTTCTGTAAGTTTTCTTTTATTTCTAGTTGTTGCAAATTACAATTTGACTTTTGACCATCATTTTATTTTAATCCATGTAAATTTTAATAATATTGGAATTGATCTCTATGGTCTTTATAATATGTGTGTATTATTCATTTTAATCATTCTGTAGTTTTATAATTAGGGACTAAATCAAATATTTTACAATATAATAAACATTGTTGAGTTGACACCTTATGAACTAGATGTAAAATGGACGGGTTAGGCCGGATTGTATGCGACACTCTCCCATACATTTCACCTTTTCAAAAACAAAAAATACTCTCTACATTTCATGCCAAAACAAGTATGTCAAAACAGTGACGGCCATTACAACTTGCTTATCAAATTCATTGATTCTCTGATCAAATTGGATAAGCTTTTAAGCCCTCTTCGTCACCTTTTGGAGAGAAAGCGAATTTGGTGGGGAGTAAAGAGAGTACGAGTCACAGTATTTTGTCAGGTAAGTTGGCTCTTGAAGATGTTTGTTTAATGATAAGGATCACACCAATGGACTTAAGTTGGTTTTATATACCGTTGCATAAGTTATCAATACAGCCACAGATAAACATCATCTCTTTCACTGCAGGTCGCCAGTTGGCAAAGGAAATGGTTTCCCATGCCTATCGCGTGTACCCTTGAGTCCAAGAGTCCTAGTTGCGTAGCAATTTTGGTTCACTTGATGTTTTGTTGTCTCTAAATGCAGGCTTCAATTCACAAACTAAGGTTTGAATCTTGGCTAGAAAAGATACACACATCTAGTACACGACACACGATGAATAAGGTTACCTACAGTGAAAGAACTTTATGAGGAAAAAAATGATCAGCTACGTATACTTCACTACTAAAAAACTCAATCATGTTCTCTATTTCAATATAAGATCGTATACTTAAATATCGTAAGGATAAACTCGTGTATAATTAAAACCACATTATGACAGGATATCCATTTCATACACCAGTAACTTCATAATAAGGGAACCATCTCACTTTAACTTCAACAAGTAGGTAATAGGGTTGTTCCTACTTATACAAGATATAATCTTAGAAGACATGAAGAATGCTATAAAATCTTTCTTGAATTCACCTGCTCTTTATACATACTTTCCATTACATTAGTTGGCAGCTTACTTATCATATAACAAGGATTGAACTACTGCACTAACATACACAGCACATGGGAGGACATCTTCATTTACTTCCATACACACAATATCCCAAACTATTCTCCCTACTGAGTAATAATACGAGAGAAACAAAAAACAAACACTAATGGAATATGGCCTTCCATCAAAACCAAATGAAATCAACTTCCAGTTTGAGATTTACTGCATCTCACCATCATTTTTCACCCTGTCATCTGAAATCATAGAAAATAAAAATAAATTTTTTAAAAAAAAAAAAAAAGAGCTAAGTAAAAAACCAAGTAGAAAATTTAATGTTATTTTCTTTTTGATGCCAAGAACCATAGCAATTTCAGCCATGGAACTCATGGTAAATGACAGACCTTCTGGTTTATCAAGGCAGGAAGCAAAATATATTAAATCACAATATATAGCTTGACTGCTGCACAAACAGGAAAAATAATACCTTAATAGTGGTTCCATATTTCATCAAACCATTTTATCACAAACTAGAATACACTATACTTCTACTTATACGGCATCTATTATGAACACAACCAACCAATAGCAGCAATATCAACAAAGAAGAAATAGCAATATCAAACGTGTTGGGGAAAAACAAAATCCTATTGGTACCACTAAAACAAATCAATTCCTTCACCAAAATGCTAATTCAATGGCCTTATCTCTTGGGGTTTTAAATTTCTTACCTGGTTTATTGGCCTCAACAACTCAGTGGTGGGTCAGAGAAAAGCTCATAACATGATTATACCTTAAACAGTCTCATCATCATGTGACATGGTCTTAACTTTTGACATGCTTCAATAAAAAATTCCTTTATCAAGTGGATCAAAGAGTGCAAACTTTTGACAGCAATAAAATAAGAACTCCTTAGAGAAATCAACTATCGACTAATTTTTTAATCGTTTTTTTTTTTTGAAGAAGCTAAATTAGTAAAAGAGTCAAAGAGAAACATTAATTTGCAATTTTCACCCTCAAGCCATGAGGTTATGCATCAAATCAGAGTTTAACATACAACCACCCAGAAAATGAATAAACATGAATCTAGCTAATTGAATCCATAAACAAGTAAAAGAAACAAATTTGGCAAGTCTTAAGATCAACTTTCCTCAACTTATGCACCGAGACAGAGTTCATGGCAATCAAGGTTCACAGTTTAAGCCACAAAGCCCACAGATGCATGGTAAAAGTTAACAATGACAGGCATAATACAGGAATTGCCAGCTTCATAACTCACCTATTCTTTATAAACTGAAAGTTGGCATGTAGCAGAGGCCCTTGGGAATGAGAATAATTCTCTTTCAATATACTCAAAGTTGAAATGTGACAGAGACTCTTGGGCAAAAATATAATCAACAGGCAGAGGTCCCCTAATTGCCATGGTTTGCAAAACTCTTGCATTCTTCAAAATATACTTTGCCATCAGAAGCTCACTTTGTAAGCCTAAGAATCCAAAAAAAGTGCAAGTTCTAAGGTTTGATGAAAGGCATTGTGGAACACATCCTTGGTCAACCCAATTTTCCTGAACAAGATCATCATCTCTAAGTCCACCGATGGAGGCCTGTTAATAACAATAAAATAAAATAAGTCAAGGTTCACAGTCTTAAAATAGAAATAATTAATCAAATACAATCTCTAAACTTAACAAACCTCACTAAGGTCAAGTTTTTGAAGCTTTGGACAGTGATTGAGCACTTGTACTAACAACTGCCAATTCCACTTGAGAGAATGAAGCTCCAAATGGGTCAAATTGTTAAAGGTGGGAATCTCATCATTCGGACGATATATCTAAACAACAACATATAAAGACAAACACTCAGAAATAATTGCAAATTTTCGAAACAGGGAAACATAAAAAGCACAAATCAATCACGTTTTTTTATCTCCTTTCCATAAGTATTACCATGTAGCAACATACTCATAATCAAATACAAACCTTATCTATTTCTATAAAGAGAAACTCCACATTATGAAGTGCTGTCAACGGAAAATGAAAATGGCAAAAAAACATTTCTGCTCTGGTCAACTTGCTTAAGCTTAAGCTTTTACCCTCTTGAAAGGTAAGAGAGTCCTCAGATTCTAGCATTATACCACATGCATCTAAATCCTCAAGAATTGGACATCCATCCAGAAGCAACGTGAAATCTCGAACATTTAGAAATCTAACATTTTCTAAATGAAGGACTTTTAGTGATGGGAGCCTAACGGAAGAAAAATCCGCCACAAGAAACCTATTAAATTTGAGAACTGCAAGGGTGTTGCAGCTGAGAATGCAAACAGGCAATTTTTTTATAAGACCAATACTGTTCACTTTGAGATCAAGGCACTCAACTCCACGTTGTATCACAGCCTTGATCCATTTGATGACATTAGGAAAGCCAAGATCGCAAAGATCGGGACCATTATACCGAATGTTGAGGGTGAAACCCTTGATTGAATTATTACATGCAAGCAAAACAGAGTACACAAACTCATTAAAGAGAAAACAGGTTTCTAGGTCATCCAACTCCATGTCCATGAAGTTGATAGTGGGAACTGAGCGCCAGAGATCTGTCCACCTCTTTGAAAGGATGCTAGTGGCAACCGACTCCGTGGTTGGGAGAAAAGAGAGAATATGGCAGATGACAGCGTCTGGTAAACTGCTAATCACATCATCGTCAACATCCGCAGTTGATGACATTTTTTTTTGTTGAATTTTCTGCAGAGTCCAAATCAACCAAAATGGTAGGTTTCAGCACAAATAAAATTAGTATACAATATACACAAAAACATGACAAGTGAAAAAGAAGATTAGACATGAATGTTTTTAAGGACACAAAGGAAACAGTTGATTCCAATAAAAGAGAGAAGTAGATAAAGCATACCAACACCAACAGCAGAATGAATGAAGTGATTAAGAAGAACGAGTAGTGACACTTACTAAGAGGGTTGGTTAAGTATGCTGTAATTTTTCAACTCCAACTCCAATCTCTATGCTTTCCTTCGTTTTTCAGAAAACCCTATTCATTCCTTTTCTACTTATCGTTTTACTTTTATGGCTAAATTACACCACGGGTTTTAAGACAAGGTTTGTTACTAGTTACGTTTTAGGGGTAAAAATTGCGTAAACTCGGACTTTTTTTGTTTTTTTTTGGTAAAATTAAAAAGTTGGTCGAGTTTGACCGAGTTAATATGGCTTAAAATCGGGTAAATTCGTCGAGTTTGCGAGTTTACTTTTTTAAGAAATATTTTTTTAGGTCAGTTTTCAATTAAAATTCAATTCATTTTTAAAGTCCAGTCCAATATCACAATGTTATGATTCTTCTAAAAAATGTACAACACAACGTTTCTCTTCTCTTCTTCTTCATCAACGTTCTCCAAATTGAAACCCTAACCTTCTTCTCGACACTGATTTTGATGTCGGTGATTGTGGCACCAGAGATAGCAACGCCGGTTAGGGTTGCGATGGTGATGTTTGTGTTCGACGGCGGTGGAAGGCATCTTTTCAAATTCCAGCAAAAAGTTATAGTCCTTAGTAAGTTACTACTTAGAGTTCATACATTATTTTTCTTTCCCTTTATTTTTTAGAAGGATTGAACTTTTGAAGAAATTAACTTGTTTATTTTTTGGATAGTTTTATTAACAATTTAGAAACTTTATTTTTTTGGATGGATTAGAGACTTAAGAAACTTATGATTTTGTGCGTTAATTTTTGTATTTTAAGTTAAATTGAGCCTAACGTTTTATTATGGTAGTTTGGTATATTTTGCCTTTGTAATTAAATCGTATTTTGCACTGTAGACCTATTTACAATATTATATCACCTTAAATTTTATATAATTTTAGGTAAACTCGTACGAGTTCACGAGTCGAGTTTACCTAGGCAAAACGAGTTGAGGTAAACTCTCAAGTTGCAAACCTTGCTTTAAGTTATTTTGGTCACATGTAAGTCCTTTAAGTTTGAGGTTTGTAACATATTGGTCTTAAGTTATTTTGGTCCCACATAAGTCTTTTAAGTTTGTAAACATTTTCGATTTATCTTTCTGCCAGATCATTGATTTTGTAATGTTTGGTTAACATAAGGACTAAATTGAAAACGTTTATAAACTTAAAAGATTTATGTGTGACTAAAATAACTTAAAGGACCAATCTATTACAAACTTCAAACTTAAAAGACTTATGTGTGACCAAAATAACTTAAAAGATCACATGTATAATTTAGCCTACTTTTATCGACGAACTTAAACTAGTTTGGCTATGTTTGGTTAACGAATTAGAATCTTCCATTTAATACGAAGAAGCTTCTCTAAAAATGTTTAGAAAAATAAATAAAAGAAATGTTAACTTGTGTCCTTAGGACACATGTAAAGAACCTAAAATTAAAATTTTATTTAAAAAATTGTACCTATTTATTCTTTTAGAGATTAAAAATTAATGTTTTATAATAAATAATATTTATCATTTATGAAATCTTTAACATGTGCTCTAAGGGTACAAGTTAGCATGACCAAGTAAATAAATACAAGAAACTTCTCTAAGAAGTAGTCAACTAGACCGAGCAGTACAAATACTATTTTTTATATTATTTCGTTTTTATGTGGTTTTATAATATTAATAAATTATAATGCTATTTGTAACCAAAAAATAAATTATAATACTATTTTATTTTATTTGTGCATCAATCCTAGTTTAATTCACAAAATTGTTATATCAAAGATCCTGTAATCGGAGTTTGAACTCTGGTCATGTGAATTTTATTCTCGAGATCTACGTGACATCTTCTTAATGGAAGATTGTTAGATCGGTTTAAAACTTTGACTCATTCACTTATGAGTATGAATTTTCAATTGTTATCATCATTTTATCTATTATAAAAAAAAATTATATATATTTCATGGAAAATGCTAACTTGTAAGTTTTGCCCTTAAGCACAAGTTAAGAGTATCTCAACGTATATAAAACGACAATTATATAATCGAAAAACATTAAAGGGACTTTACATACAAGTTAGACTATTCGAACTACTTCAAACAATCCCTAGCCGCGTTTGGAGGTCCATTTGTTAGACTTTTAGATGTTCTTTCGTTAAGAAATACAACATAGAAGATAATAGTGAGCTAAAATGAAAATCAATCTGCAGATTTGAAACACCTCCATTTCTGCTCCTCCATCTTTAGCTGTCTAACTGTTACTGCAGTAAGAAATCATTTGATAAACTCTTTACAACTATTGGGAAAAACCCAAGTCTCACATCGGATAGATAAGACTCTTGATAAGAGTTTATATAGAGGAGGCAATCCTCACCTTACAAACCGGTTTTGCAAGGATGAGTTAGGCCCCAAATTTCAACATGGTATCAGAGCTTGTTGAATTCAAGGGCCACCTCCCTTTCCATGCACCAAGTCCAAAGAGTACTGGCGTGAGCGGGGTGTATTGGGAAAAATCCAAGTCTCACATCGGATATGCAAGACTCTTGATAAGAGTTTATATAGAGGAGGCAATTCTCACCTTACAAGCCAGTTTTGCAAAGATGATTTAGGCTCCAAATTTCAACAACAACTCTTGTCCGCGACAAACTATCACAAAATTTACCTCACCTTTGCACCTCCATCCTTGTCAACTTCTTGCTCATAATCTGCAACCTTTTTTTGAAAGAAAAATAATAAGCACATGTATAAGTTCGATTGTGTTATCTTTGCAGAACTACCTAAAGAAGAGTGCGTGGACTGATCTAATTTGAGGGCTGAATGTGTTATTTTTGAATGATTTTAATGTGTAGTCATTTAAATACAATATTACTTAACTTTCGACGAGCATAAGTTCGATTGGGTTTTTTTACAAGAGTAGTTATATATATAATTAAGCCTTAAGAGTGTTTTCCATCATCATTTTCGGTTTTCGTCCCTATCAAATTTTTCGTTTGATTTACATCTTTGTAAAACTTTTTTTTCCTGAAAAACACCTCTCCCCATATGACTGTGCATATTTGCTGACGTTGTATATTATGTGGCATGCTGACTGTGCATATATGCTTATGCGTCGTGCTGATTGTATAATTTTTTTTATTTTTTATTTTTTTAAGGGTACACGTGGCATTTGTGTCTATTTTTTTTAAAAAATATAATATAAATTCATTTATATTAATTTAGAAATAAAAATAATTAAAAAATAAAAAAATTCAGGAAACTTATTATTTACGGAATTTTGTTTTAAATTCAGGAATATTTTTTATTACGAATTTTTTTTCCAAATTTTTTATTTCAATTAGAAAATGATTTTTTTTCTAAAATTTTAATTTCAAAAATGATTTTATAAAAATCTGGAATAAAATTTTCAAAAAAAAAATCTGAATTTTGTTTTTAATAAAAATCAAAAATGATTTTTTTTCGATTTATATTTTTCTGATTTTTTGGATTTTTTTTTTTTGAAAATTAATTTTCAGATATTTTTAAAAATAAAATTTGATGTGGAAAATTAAAAATTAAAAAAAAACCATGTCAGCACCACATATGCACATTTGATGAGTTGGATGGAAGAGGGGTGTTTTCCAAATTTTTTTTTTTTTACAATGATGCAAATCAAACCGAAATTTTTATAGAGGCGAAAACCGAAAATAGCGTATATTACAAGAGTGAAAAACACTATTAACCCTATAATTAATAATCAAAACTGCAATATAATTCATATCTCTTAACTTTTTATTTTTTTTACAAAAATTCATATCTCTTAACTTTGACGGCTAACCATAATCATATAAATATATATACTCTAATTCACTCCTACTAAAACATGATCAACTGTTACCAAAAAAAAAAAATGATCAACTACATAAACTTGATCGTGTTTTCTAGTCGTTCAGATTTTAGAAGTTACGTGAAACTGCCTTGAAATCTCTATTTCAACATAAGACAAGATATTAAAAAATTATATGAATAAACTCATGTATAAATAACACACATCATGACAACGTATTGATAAGTCAATAAATTAGTGTTTTTAATATATTATTTGAGTCCGTTTTATTTAGATTTTATTTTATTTTATTTTATTTTATTTAATATTATTTCCTTTTTAGAATTATTTTACTTCAATTGCAAGTTATTATATTTCAGGAACAAATATCTGATAGATTGAGTCTTTTAGCTAAAGAAAGAGGATTATGAGCAGATTCGGGATGAAAATACGAAATATGAGACAAAAATATGTTACCCCCTAAGTCAGGAACTTGGCACGGCCCGTGCCACCAGCAGTACGGCCGTGCCAGCCTTCAGGATACTCTTTTGCTGCTTCTGCTTCATGGACAAGCTACCTATTAGTTTACTTCTGACCTAAAAGCCTGTGATTTCTTGCGGAACATTCATTCTAGTGTTATATTTCTTAGGGCTTAAGTCATTGTAAACTATAAATAGAGTAGCTAGCTATCACAACAATTCATCTTTTGTTCTTGGAATTCAATAAGTGACAATTGTCTTTCTTAATAAAAGTTCTTCTTTTACTTTCTTGTTATTTATTTTATGTTCTTCTTCTTCTCTTCTATGTCTACGATGAACTTGAGTGAGTAGACTTTTCTTGTCTTGTGATTGTTGGATAAGTCTAATGACATAATCCTAATCAAACCAAGCCGTAAACCCTAATTTTATATAAATCTACTTTCTAATCTAATTCACCGTTTTTATAATAAATTAACAAATACCAAACTCATAAAGCGACAACGGAGGGTTAGTATTTGTTAATTCATCATTCCAAATATCAATTCATAAAGCGACAGCGGAACTTTGATATTGGAGCAAAGATTACAAACTTCCATTGCAAAAAGAGTATAAGATGTGAAGAACGGTATAATTTTAAAAGATCATGCATCTATTGCATTTTGTGGAGCAGTAGAATTTTGACAGGTTATCTGCCTAGTGAACTACCCCTTATAACTATTATTTCCATAAAGTTTGACTGCTTAGTGAAATGACCCATGTCAAATAAACTAAATATTTTAAAAAGATCATTTAGATATAAGTCCTCTTCAAGGGTTCAATCAAAACATTAATAAACAGAGACAAATAAGGATACCTTTGAGAAATCAACTATTTGTTTAGGTTTTGTCCATACTTCTGTGTCAAAGAGAAACACTAATTTGCAACTTTCACCCTCAGGCCATGAGGTTATGCATCAAATCATAATTTAACATACAACCACCCAAAAAAGGATTAACATGAATCTAGCTAAATGAATTCATAAACAAGTCAAAGAAACAGGCTGCCAGGGTGGAGAGTTTTAAGGATCAAATTTGCTAAACTTGTGCACTGACATAAAGTTCATGACCAGAACGATTCACAGTTTAAGCCACCAAGCCCAACAGTTGCCTTGCTACGGTAGAAGTTAACGAACTGACAAACGTAAGAGAGGAACTACAAGTTATATTATACCTTAACTGTTCTCGAGAAACTCATAGTTGACATTCTCGATTGAAAGTTGACATGTAGCAGAGGCCCTTGGGAACGAGGATAATTCTCTATCAATATACTGAAAATTGACACGTAGCATGGGCCCGGGAGGAAGAAGATAATCAGAAGGCGAAGGTCCATCGATTGTCATGGTTTGCAAAACTCTTGCATTCTTCAAAATATCTTTTGCCATCAGAAGCTCACCTTGCAGGCTTTGAACCTCAAAAGAGTACAAGTTCTAAGGTTTAATGAAATGCAGTGTGGAACAAACTCTGGGTCAACCCAATTTTCCTGGACATCAGGTATAATACAATCTTCGGTGGCCTATTAATAATGATAAAATAAAATTAAACAAACCACAAAGGCATCTTAGGAAATAATAAATCACATACAATCCCTAAACTAAGCAAACCTCGCTAAGGTCAAGTTTTTGAAGCTTTGGGCAGTGACTCAACACATGTACCAAGAGCTTCCAGTTATAGTTGAGAGAGAGAAGCGTCAAGTGGGTCAAATTATGAAAGGTGGGAATCTCATCATGAGGCCCTCCTCACCATATGTAATCCCAAGGCAAAAACTTTTGATGGAATTATGTGAAAGCAAAACAGAATACACGGACTCGCTGAAGCGAAAACATGCTTCTAGGTCATATAGCTCTGTGTTGCTGAAGTTGATGGCGAGAACTGAGCACCATAGATGTATCCACCTCTTTGCAAGGACACTAGTGGCAACAGCTTGTTTCGTAGGGAGAAAAGAGAGAATATGACATATGAGAGTCTCAGGTAAATTGCTGATCCTATCATCATCGTAGTTATCCGCAATTGATGACATTTCTGATGTAAGAAAACTTGAATTTTCAGCCAAAATGCTATGTTTCAGCACAAAACAACTAATACAGAAAATTTGTGATGGCAGATTTTGCACAGAAGTAAAAGCAGATTAGACATTTATCATATTCCAAAAAGAAATAAATCTAACCACTAACTAGTAACAATTGTCACTAAAAAAAATTAATCTAACTAGTTTGAACTAAGGGATAAAGAGTTAGAGGTCTTTGATCCGAGATTAACCACAAACTTTTTTTTAGGGAAACTAACCACTAACATTTTCCATATAAAATAATTAAACATGAATGTTGTTTCGACCACAAAGAAAACGGTTAATTCCAATGAAAGAGAGAAAATTGGTGAGTATACAGAATGAAGTGATTAATTAAGAACAAGACAACAAGTTATGTGATCTGCGTCAGATATCTCTATCTATAGTGCAACGGATGAACGGAGTATCATTTATAATGACATGGAAAGCACCAAAACGGAGGAGCACGTGATCTATTGGATTAGGATTCAAACAGATTTTAAAAGACTTTTTAATTATGATTCTTCAATCAAGATTTGAGGTATTCAATCAAGACTTTTCATCACTTAAAAAAAGTCTCATGATATTCAAAATTATTCAAATTTCAAAGGATTGTTTAATAAATTAGATTTTGTGGGATTTTCTAGTGAAATAACAAGAAAAAGTCTTCCATAAAGAGATAAGATTTCTTAGGATTGTTTTTCTTTAAAAGTTTATTATCTTTTTCTTATCCCTTCTTCCTTTTCTCTTCTCCCTTCTCTCTCGCATCTCTTTTCTCCCTCGTCTCTCTCCCCTCTCTCTTCGTCTCTCACTCTTCTCCCTTCTCTCTCTCTCCCTTCCCTCTTCGTCTCTCTCTCTCTTCTACATCTCTCTCTCCTCTCTTTTCTCCCTTCTCTCTTCCCCCTCTCTCTATCTCTCATAAAAATAAAATAAAAAATAAAAGTATGTATTGAAAATATTATGATAGAGAGTGTGGTAATCATTTCTTTTCAATAAGTCCTTAAAATTCATAAAATCATTTGAAATCTGATGATATCCAAATTGAAAATTTTGATAGTCTTTTAAAATCATGAAAGTCATTAAAATCCTACAAAATCTTTTAAAATCTTTGAGACTTTTTTAAGCAAAAATTGTCCTTTAAAATCCTAATCCAATACACCCCCCTAAATTTCTAAATTTGTGTTTGCTTTGTTAACTAGAAAAAGAAAACTATTGATTTTTACACTTTTTTTTTTCAAGCTCTTTATTACACATTTCATAATTATTATTAATTCTTTATTTTTAAGGAGTTGTTGTTAATTCTTATAGGATTTTTTTATCATGTACAAATTTATTTTCACATGTTATAAATTTAACATGGTAAGTTTGTCTTAAAACTTGTGTATTTTACGTTAAAATATAACTTTTTAATTTACATTTTTTAATAAAAAGTTACTACTTTTAGTTGCCTTAACATGTGCAATATTGTACATATTAGACAAATTCATTCTTCTAATCTATACTTACAAGAGAGAGTAAATTATAGTTACATGTTTAGTGTCCACAATGTTTCTACTTAAAAGAAGAATACTAGCAACATTTTTTTTTCAATACTCTCATTTCTAAAGTGAATTTCTAAACTCACACGAATTTTACTTTATAAGAGTGTGTTGAAAAGATAATGTTGTATCCCTCCTCATCTACTTAACTGTAAAAGATTGATTTTATAGTTTTAAGTCACTTAATGTTTGTAGTTTGATTTTGCTGTGTCTCTTTAATGAATAATTTATATTTCTCTTATTTTAGAAAAAATAAATTAATAATAGTTTAATAAAGTGTACAATATTCTTTAATAAACCTAACTTATAATATGATGTAGATGAACCAATTGCGATTAAAACATGTGATTAAACATTTCACTCACACTCAACTGCCTTGAATTTAACTCCAGAGTCTTGTACAATTAACATGTTATGCATAAATTCTATTGTGAATCATTAATAATATTTTTATTTTTCCTGAACAATAATATTTGGCTTTTGCCTTTTGATAAAATTAAAATTAATGCATCTCAAATTTTGGCTTTTCATAAACTTCTATAAACTTGCCTAAAAAAAAGACACTTCTATAAACATTTATAAAGTTAGGAATGCTAAGGACCATTATATAAGTGAAAAATCTTAAACTTAATTTAACAGAAAAACTCTCAGAAGCTGACAGTAGCTAATCAATGAAGATTGGACAATATTAAAATTCCAAAACATAGTTTAGAGATTATTTGATAAAGACGTAATACAAGTTATTCAATCTTCATCCAACGGTCAAAATTCCTTAAATGTGTGACTATGTTTTTCCTAGTCCCAGCGGTTAGGCCTCTAGATGTTCATTTGTTAAGAAATACAACATAGAAGATGTGGAAGATGATAATGGAGAGCTAAAATGAAAATCAATCTGCAATTGCCGGTGAAGATAAGGATTTGAAACACTCCATTTCTTCTCCTCTTTCTCTAGTTGTCTAACTGATATTGCAGCAAGAAATCTTTTGATAAACTCTTTACAACACTCTTTTCCACGAGAAACTATCTCAAAATTTTCCTCACCTCTTGAACTACTCTTTGCACCCCCATCCTTATTAACTTCTTCATCTTTATCTACTTTCCCATACATCACACATGAATCATCAAACTTCAACACAAATGCCCTTTGACACCCTTCAAAAAGTCTCTCACCCAATGAATCAATGATATAGTAAGCATCAACCTCTACCTTCAAAATAAAGAAATGATCATTCCAACTAACTATGTAAATTCTTGGTTCAAAATCAACAACCTTGTTGTTGTTGTTGTTGTTGTTGTTTATCTCATTCCATATTTCATCAAAAGACATAGCCCCTTCTAAGCAATGAAACTTCTCAGGGGAGAAAAAACCTGTGTATGATTTCTGAGGCAGAACAACTAAAGGTCTCAAATTGGCATCAATGACTGTCTCTAAATCAAAATGTTTATCTGGAAAGTGTTTTGAGTAGTAATCATTTTTGCACAATTTTCTCCATTCAGATGAACCTTGTGTGATGAGGTTGTCAAATTGAGTTCTTGTTGGTATACCTTGATTTGAATGGAGCCAGTGAGATATTAGTGCAACTAACACTGTGCATGCACTCTCACCAGAGGCCTTTTCACTTCGTTGATCAAAGGAAGCAAAAAACACATTAATTTTGAGCTTTGATTGGCCATCTCTGCTTAAAATATATTTCATTTCCCATTTACTTGAATTGCCCTGAAGATTTGATCGTGGAGAAAGTTCATCTGATTTCTGCAAAATGAGAGGACCATCAATTTCTGACATGCACTTAATTAAAACAAACTATCCTTGCTTATAAAGTCATGTTCAAGTATTATCTCATCTAATGTAGGATTATTAACACAAGCCTTCAAACCTATCTAACATTAATTTGGAGCGTGACTCGAGTAGCTCAACACTAAGAAATCCAATTTATAAGATAGAAACTTTGTCACATTTATAAACTTAAACTCATGTTCATGTGATAGTTTATGTTGTATTATTATTTTTTGAAAGAAAAATGATGTATGATAATTATGAATATATTGATAAAAGAAAAAATTAATAAAGTTAAAAACTTATTTACAAAATTCAATATTTAAGGACAAAAGTAGACTAATAGTAGCTTCTTCTTAGTGAACTTTTAGTTAAAACTAGTTGAACTATTGGCACTTAGTTACAAAGAAACAAAGTGGGGTACAAATGTACAGTACATTAGAGTATATAGTTGTTGGATTAGAATAGACATACCTTGAAAGGAGTTTGATGGATTGTAGAAGTTTCTAATTGAGCAGTGCCTGTCTTAAAGTCCCATCCCTTGAACCTTCGATTGCTATCCAAACTTGTCTTTGTCCCTGAACTTGGAAAACTAACTCTTGACTCTGTGGGGCTATTGCTACTGGAACTGCCACCGCTTGTTGTGGATTCGTTCGATGACTCATCAGAGTCAAACACAGGGGACCCATCTGACTCATATGGATGTTGATGATCACCTTCATCAAATTTCCCATTGTTTTTCTTTATCAAGCATGTCAAATACTTTCCTTTTTCTATAGTCCCGTGTTTCTTATCTGACTTTACCGTGCTTTCAAAGGTTATTGCTGAGTCATCATCACAATTATTCCTATGCTTCAATAACCTTAGACAAACCTGTAATAAAGTATTACTCACCTTCGTTAAAAGTTAATATTAATCAAAGGGTGTTATTTCCACCTTGCTTTGCAAACAATTGATTTTTGGTGTACAAAAAGAGTCAATAAGATTTAATTACTAATGCAACTACTCAAATCTCTTAAAACTACACAAATCTTAGTGGTTTTGCTAAGAATTTATGCTACAATTATTCATGTTATAGTTAAAAAGAAAAACAAAAGACAAGCCTTTCTACCATTGATCCGATAAATATATGGAAAATGGATATGATGGTGTGTTCTCAGCCATGTAATTAATCAATTCATTCATATAGCATACAACAACAATATAGGACATGTAAGCTTCTACTCCCTCTATTTCAAAATGAGTGTTGTTTTAGTCAAAAAAATTGTTTCAAATGAATGTCACTTTCAATTTCCAATGAAATAATAACTTTCTATGTTGTTACACTACTTCCAAAGTATTATTTTTTTTTAGTGTTATCCCCTGTTCATATACGAATCATGGCATGTGTAATAGGGATAACAATTGGCTGACATCGTAGTTGGTGACATTGACCAACCACAATGTTATCAGCGTATAAAAAAAAGCAAAAAAACCGTGTGAAAAAGAGAAAAAAAAAGTTATTTGTCATATTATGGTTAGTCAATATCACTGATATCATCAACCATGATGCCACCTAAGTGGTATCATGTACTAGAGTTGTTGCCTTTTATTTTTGGTGTGTGAAGTGAGCTTGTGAAATGGGTTTGACCATTTAATAAAAAGCAATTAAAATTACATAATTAATTATAGTAATGAAGAAAACAATGGAGCGTACCAAAAGGGTAGCTTCGATGATTAATCCATTGACCTTCAACCGTATAGGAAGCTTCCTTTGAACATTGGATTCGGTCTTCATCTCCTCCATCGCTAGAGTCATACAAACTTTTCCGACCACCACCATTTTACCTTTTGATTCTTCCCCACCACCCTGTCCCTATACACACATAGTAACACATCAACTAAATAAACAATATTATTAACGAAAAATGAAGTTAGAAACAGAACAAGATGTTCCTATCTTACATATAAGACATTAAATGTGACGTAGCAGACATCTTTGAGTCCAAGGTTGAAGACACAGAGGTCATGATTGTCCCAAACATGAGAAGGAGTTTTCCCAGCAGCAACGAATCTACGGCAGGGAGTGATATGACTGCAGGGTGGTTTTAAGGTACGATGAAAGGGAACCATACAAGAAAAAGAAGATGAAGAATTTTCATTGCATTTCTTAATCCATGTTATTTCAATGGCTAATTTGTCATTTACAGTAGTGGCCACGTTGGCTCCAAAAAGTCCTAACTCAAGCTTTAATTGGTTCACCTTCACTGTGTGCTTGTTGCTTTGCTTTGAGGCCAACCACCACTTCTTCATCATCATCGCCATGGCTCTTTCTTCTTCTTCTTGTTGCTAGCACAAGCTAGCTAGGGTAATTGTAGTATTATATTTGATTTGATTTGATGAACAAGTCATGGATTAATAATATATTTGATGAGTATATATATTGATATATTGGACAAAAACATATAGGAATGAATTGACAAGCGTTCCAATGAATTTTATTTTGGCTATTCGCTGCTACGATCGTGTTTATAACTTATAGTATATGTTATGTGTTTTTTTCTTCTTGTTTTTCTAACGAGTAAAAATTAAAAAATTGGAGAATGCAATGGTTTGTACTTTGTACACTCACATTCAAATGGAATCAGTCACAGTTTTTTGGTTTTCCATATTTCCGTGTAAGAGGACCGCTACGGCCCACACCCGTTACATACGCACACGCTTACATTTTAAAGAAAAAGAAATGATTAAAATATATGTTCAAAAAACATTATCATACAAACATCAATTTTAACTTAATTTTTCAACAAAAAGAATTATTTTAATTTAATTTAAAATCAATCTTAGGAGTTGGACGGTTGAAATCAATCTCACTTCATCTCACGAAATTTTGTTATATTCTCGTTTTTGTAATATTAGTACATTGAGAAATACTAACAACACATCTTCTAATATACATTTTTCAACACACTCTCTTTGATTGGTTGAAATTCACATGGGACCCACCAAATTTATATAGGACCCACATGATTTGGTGGGATCCATGTAAATTTTAACCAATCAAAGAGAGTGTGTTGAAAAGTATGTGTTAGAAGGTGTGTTGCTAACATTTCTCTTAGTACATTACAAGCGAGTCGTTTGTTTGTTTGGTGTTACGTATTTCTTTGTGTTAATCTTTTTTTTTATTAAGAGTTTTCCTTAATCATTTGATCTCTACTAAATTTTGAACTTAAATATTTATAATTGATTCAACATTCATAAAAATTTATCAACCATTTGATTTTTCGTGTTATCTATAATTTTATATCTCCTATTATATTGAAAAAAATTTAAAATGCTGATTTTGTGTTACGTATAAATTTTTATTTGTTTAGATTAATTTACAAGTTTTTTAATCAGGAGGGACTTTTTTTTTAATAAATCAGTTTGGACTTGATATACTCTAAATATAAGGATAATTCTTACATAATCACAATTACAAATTTATATCATTTAAATATACACAGAATTACTCATTAACCAACATTTTCAAATAATAAAATATACACAGAATTACTCATTAACCAACATTTTCAAATAATAATAACAATCAATTAATTTTTTTCTATCTTAAACTTGGTTATGGTTGTAACCACGCTAGCATTTCTCCAAATATAAAGCAATTGGGAGATATGTGGTATGTTTTTCATACTTAGACATGGTTAATTTGGCATGTTTGTGGGCCGCTGTGGATGGTGGGGTAAGTGATGACATGTCACCTTTTCACCTTAAAATTTGATATGCATTTTATGGTAAAAATAAGTCGGGCTGAATTAGTCTTTTTAACATTTAAGTGTTTGTTTGGTACTACGTTTGCAAAATGGAGTTTAATGAAAATTGTGACATAAAATCACATCAAAGTAGAAGCTAGTATTTAGAGTTTTTGAAAATCATAGAAAAATGCATCATAAAGTATGCAAACGTGCTTTTGTGTGTTGCAAATAGAAAATTAAACACACGCTAAGTCTAGTATGCTAAAAAAATAAGGTATAGATTTGATATGTACACCCTCCGTTCACTAATATAAACAAAAATCAACATTTTATATTCATTCATTAATGATGTATGTAATCTATAATAAAGACTATATACATCATTAATTGAATGAATCAAAAATATAGTTTTTGCTTATAATAGTGACCGGACGGTATAACGATTATAGACTAATTTTTTCAACTTTGGTTTAGTTTTTTAAAAGTATGATATTACCTTTTTGTTTGTTTAGAATCTTGTCGTATCAACGTATTTAAATAAGTAATCATGGATATGTTAATGAACTTATATTAGAAAAATAGACCAATGGACTAATGGATCCAATAAAATTAAACCCTCTTTTGAATAATTAACATAACATTTTAGAGAATTTGGTACAACATCATATTTCACATTTAGCAATACACATTTTAACACACATTTTTCAACACACTCTCTTCGATTGGTTAAAATGCACATTGGACCCACTAAATTTATATGGGACCCACATGATTTGGTGGAACCTATGTAAATTTTAACTAATTAAAGAAAGTATGTTGAAAAATGTGTGTTGCTAGCATTCCTCAAATAATAATTCAAAGTACAAAATTTTGCTCTTGGTTTAAAATTTAATATAAGTTAATTCAGAGTACAACATTATATTTCACTTCTAGTTTATAATAATACATTTGGTTGAATAAGTTAAAAAATATATTATTTAATTCAATGAACAAAATTTAATATAATAATAAAATTAATAAAAAATATTATTCATATTTACTTAAGTAGGTTGATCAGGTAAGTTTTAAAAGTTTTTGGTATGGCTTGTAGCCTGAAACTTTATAACCAGGTAGGCTCATAAAAAAATCAGCCTTCCCTATTTAGAAAAAGTATAATCTGGTCGAAGTCTGTGAGAGAATAGTCTGTCAGTCGATTCGACAAATTTCCACCGCTACAAGTAGCCATCAATTGCTTCCCCATGCTTCACAAATTCTACAAAATACAAATGACTCACTTTAGAACGTTATTTCTTATGACAAATGTTAGTATTGTTAATTTTTATTGTTGAGGTGGAGATCGAACCTTTGACCTCTGATCACTCTTCTAATAAACTTCTCCAACCCCTGAGTCAAGTCATCCTTATAACTCTTCTCAACTTCATTATTCGAATAATGGAAGCCGCTTTAATTCCCTTAGATTGATTTACTAATTTTTTTTGTTTTGTTTAACATGCACAAACAAGATGGTCTTACAACATGCATAAGATAAATAAGTCACATATATATTCATATATCATTTATTTCAAATGGTGAAATTTATTAATCAAACAATAGAAACTAGCTTGTGGAGGGCTCTGCCCTCTTTTTTATACCAAAAAAAAAACTAGCTTGTGCATGATGTAAGTCTTAATTGTTCACCATAGAATTGAAAGTAAATTATATCTCCATTGTTTGTAAGGGTTTTGTCTATCATACACAAATAAGATGATCTTGCATCATGCACAAATGTATTTTTTATCATTAGATCAGAAAACCATTATGATGTAAGATTTGTTTAAGTCATCCACCATAGAATTGATCGTATGTAAGTTGTTTGAAAAATTTGTGCGTTAAATTCGGGTTTATTTGTGTCGAACTTATGAAACTTTTTTTTTGTCTGTCTAAGCCTCGTTTGGTTTGGACTGTGAGCTAAGAATCAATGGATCTAAATGGTTCGGTAATAAGTGGACGATATTAGTAGACAGACAGTTCACATCAAGCCAACATCAATGACTGACTTAATGTTAACGATAATCACATTATTTAAAGTAAAAAGGGCACGAGTTTGCTGCACTAATGACCAGTAAATATTAAGATTATGATATCTACCAATTTGTTATCGCATACATTTTTTACGGCAACAACAGCAATTAGCTCAGCATTGCATTGAACATGTTAGGCTGAATCTAGAACAGGTTGTATAGGTTTGATATTTGGCAACCCGAAAAGCTAACGACGTACTAAGTTATTCACAAGACAGAAGTGGCATAAATATATTGCTAATAATTATTATGCTGTCAAAAAAACAATTTATCGTTAATAATTATACACATCGGTCATTTAATTTTTTTTAAAAATATCAATGGGTGTATTAGAGCAATCTTTAAGGACCTTAAATGACAATGGGTGTATTTAGGGCAAACATTATATTTTTAAGTGTGTGTTTGGATTGAGGGTTTAAGAAGGGAAGGGAGGGGAGAATTCACTTTTAATTTTTAAATTACGAACAACGTAAAATGTTTTTTAAAATAATTTAAGTGTTTTTGAAGTATTATATAATCATTTATCATGTTGTTATTCAATTTTCTTAAAATCATTTTATAATATGTAATTTAAAAATGAAAACACACCCTAAAAGCTTTGCTACATGGTGCGAGAATCAATTTAAATTCATGCAAGTGCAAAGTCCGATTATGGTCAATTTAAATTCATATGATATTGTTGAAAATTATTCGTACTTACATGTACAAATTAATATCTTATTGATAAAATCAAATAATCTAATAGTCTATTTAAATTTAAACCCCTCTCTTGATCGTACAATTGTACCCATTAAAAAACAAAAGTTACTTGTAATGCCGTGGTAGTTATATGTCCATAATTCTACCAAACACGGAAGAAAAGTTATGCATTAATCCACCTTAAATCTTAATAACGTTATAATCCAATATCGTGTGAATCTGTTCTAAGGTTATCTTGATTGATTTGCAATTGACAATCATACATAGTATTAGGTGTTTTTCTACCCAAATGGATTATGTTAATAGAGAAATGGTGGAAAGTGAAAAACTTGGACCTATAGTGGGGCATAACCATCTACTAGCATATCCCACTCCACCAATTAATTATTAGCTAGGAATTAGGATTTAGTTAATACAAAATCATCATCTTTTGCAGACATATCTTTTAGCTGCTTTAAAACGTACTTAAATTGATTTTATAAACAATAATTAAAACAAAGTTTAAGAATATGTCCTAATCTGCTGGTGCATCTAGCTAAGCATAGCCTTGAATGTGCTCCTTAACAGGTAAATGTTAGAGATGAGATGAGATTAAACTGGGGAAATGGACCCACACGTGACATACCCATGCAACTTGAGTTGGCTGCATATAAATTTTGATGCTTTCCTCATGTTTGTCCACATCTGCATTATTATTCTCTGTTAGGAAACTTCTGTGTTTTTTTGTTTTTAAGTATCATGCGTTAAAGTTCAGTTTCCATTTTTTTTTTTGAAGAAAAAGTTCAGTTTAGATTAACTTATTTGAATTTATTTGATGATATAATTTTTGTGACACCGTTTAAAAGAAGTTATGAAAAACTTGAGCAAATTTCACAAGTTTTTTTTTTTCTTCCTTTTTTTTTTAACAAATCAAAATGAGATTGAAATTAATAAAGGTGAATCCCCTCATACAAGACGTGAAAGAGAAGAAACACCGACCAATACTTACAATGTCAGGATGTTACCGCAATAGCACCCAAAAACAGAAAACAGACGAACTAAGTTACATAAACATGCTCATACACGGAAGCAGATGTTTTCACCAATCATGTAAACTGTAACCGAAGGAAACCTGCTTTGATTTTAACCATAAAAACGAATATAGCTTAACCTTTTCGATAAGCGTATAAGGGGTAGCAACCGTATGTTGAAAGACACGATTTTTTTTCTTCCTTAGTTTATAGCATATACAAAATGCATAAAAATAAAAGCATATACAAAAATAATTTAACATTTTTTTAATATCATTCTATAAAAATAATTTATGTAAACTTGTGTCTAAGTCATTATATTATCAACTACAAATAAGTTGTTTATCCAATCAAATTCTACGTGCAAGAGAATTTTAGGTCTTACCCATCAATGGACAATAACTCGATTTCTCCTCCAACGCTTTTGAAAAATCACATAAGAAAAAAGATTGCTTTTTTGACATTCATTGTGTCTTAGTAACACAAGTAAATGATCAAAAAACTCAGCGGCAGTTAACTGCCGGCGTGTTTTTTAGTTATAAGTCAGCGGTAGTTAACTACCGCTGGGGGTATTTTAGTCTTTTACTTGTGTTTTTAGGAAGTATTGAAAGTTAGAAAAGCAATTGTCAAAAAAGTTTTATGTATAGCCACTTCTCAAATTCAAAAAGTTTTGATACATAAAATCTTATGTACGGGTGTGTAAAAAAAATGCAGGACTTTCTGCTCAAGGATATTTTGGAGAGTTTATAGTGTTTTGTGGGATAAAGGTATACTAGTAGGGGTGTGAGGTAAAATATTTTAAGTAATTATACATCTCTCTCTTCTCCTTCTCTCTTGTGTGAGCCGTCACCGAAACCCTAGTTTATTTTTCTTCATCCATCAAAGAGGGGTGATTTAGGGTCATTTTTTTTAGGGTCATTTTTTGACCCAAAATCACCCCTCTAAATCGTTTTTCTCTTTCCCTTTTATTGAAATAAGTGATTTTCACATCTATTTCGTTTTTCTTCCGTGATTTCATCGTCTTAGTGCGACTTTGTGCGGCGTTGTTTGTCTTGTTTTGTTCAAGTATTTGTTTGGTTTAGATTGTCAGATCAGCTTAGATCCAGTGCAAATTCAATCAATGACTTTGGCGTCTTCAACGTTGCAGATCCGGAGACATAGGTATTATGAAGACATGAATATAGTCATATGTGTAGGCTTTTGTACTTTGTCGTTTCGTGCTATTAACATGGATGTTGTGAGTTTGTTTGCAGATTCATCCTTTTTGTTTTTAGCGAATTTGCATTGTATCGATGTACTCTATCAATTTGAATGAATGAATATCATTTATTTTTGTAAAAAAAAAAAAAAAGAGTGTTGCAAGTTTGAATTTGTCATATAACATATCAAATTTTTCATGTTTTTCTCTTTGGAAATCTATGAGTCGACACATTTGTGGTTGCCGGACTAAGATTAGACGATCAAGATTTCAATATTGTATTTTTTGATTTAATAAAAAACAAAACCATCTTTAAAAAGTCTTTTTTTAAGTAATCTTTAAAAAAAGTCTTGCTTATTTGATCTTAACGACAATAAATGTTCGGCTGCATGCAGTTTTGACCGCATGAAATCCAGCTCGTGTATTAGATATCTCATTTGCATTATTTATTTGTCTCGTATTTGTCATTTTAGAATACCTATCAAGTATGGTTAACTATCATACTCTTATTTTTGAAATAATCTTCCTAGCTCCCCGAAACAAAAATCCTTATTTTAGAATACCCATCAAGTATGGTTAACATTTCCTTTTATAATTTCTTAATTAATGATTAACATTGACATTTTACATAACACAACAAAAAACAGCTCTAAATTTACTTAATTGAATTTATCTGCTGACTAATATAACTTTTTTTTTAAGAGAACTTATAAAAATGACAATTATTTATTATAACGGAAAGTGAATTAAAATAAAATAAGGTAGCCACCACATTTTTCCACACATAGTACATAAAAAGGCAGCAGTTGGTTCGTGATCCGTCTTTTCGTCAACGCGCACACACAACTAGTAATAAAAAATAGAAGAAGAAGAAGAATAGAAGAAAAGTGAAAAACACCGTCTTCCATTAATGTGTTTCACGGCCACACAACAACAACACAACCTTTTAAACGACGGTGATGATGATGAAAATGAAACAACCAAAGTCAAAGTCAGATCTACATACTTTATGACGTCATAATTCCAACCCAGTTCAATTTCTCATCTACTTCATTCATTTCCATACTCATCCAGCTATCACTCTTATTATTCTCATTCTCAACCTTACAAAAAAACTTCCACATTTTCACCTTCCAAACCAAACATGATTATAACAAAACATGTTATTATTCTTTCTATGTTCATCTTTATTTTCTTCTTCATGTCAAAACCATGTTTATGTGGTCTTCAATATATTGGTTCAATCTCACCTGGTACGGATGGTTCACAAATGGATTGGATTGACAGAGAAGGAAAATTTCTTCTCTCAAAAACCCTAAATTTCGCTTTAGGTTTCATCACCACCGCGAACGACACCACCAAGTTTCTATTAGTAATTGTTCATTTAGCTAGCTCCACTGTGATTTGGACTGCTAATAGAGGAAAACCAGTTTCTAATTCTGATAATTTTGTCTTTGATAAAAAGGGTAATGCTTTTTTACAAAAAGATGGAGTTTTTATTTGGTCTACTAATACAACCAATAAAGGGGCTTCTTTAATGGTGTTGGAAGATACTGGGAATTTGGTTTTGCTTGGGAAGGATAATAGTACGGTCATTTGGCAAAGTTTTGATTTTCCAACTGATACTTTGATGCCTCAACAGGTTTTTAAGGAAGGAATGAAGATTACAAGTGAACCTAGTTCAAATAATTTGACCTATGTTCTTGAGATTAAATCTGGTAATGTTGTTCTTTCTGCTGGTTTTAAAATTCCACAGGTTTATTGGACTATGCAGAAGGATAACAGGAAAACTTATGATAAGCATGGTGATGTTGTGGTTTCGGCGAATCTTAGTGACAATTCTTGGAGATTTTATGATGACAAGAAGTCTTTGCTGTGGCAATTCATTTTCTCTGATGATGTAGGTGTAAATGCAACTTGGATTGCTGTTTTGGGAAGGGATGGTGTTATTACTTTCTCTAATCTCAACAGCGGAGGGTCGAATGGTGATTCTTCGACCAGGATACCGCAAGATCCTTGTGGGACACCGGAGCCATGTGATCCTTATAGCATATGCACGAATAACCGTAGGTGTAGCTGTCCTTCTATTGTTCCTAATTGTAAACCTGGTTTTGTTTCTCCTTGTGATGATAAATCAGAAAAGTCTATTCAATTTCTGAAAGGTGATGATGGACTTGGTTACTTTGCACTCGATTTTCTTCATCCCTTTTCGAAAACCGATTTGGCTGGTTGTCAAACGTCATGCCGTGGTAATTGCTCGTGTCTTGCAATGTTCTTTCATAAAAGTTCAGGAAACTGTTTCCTGTTGGAAAGTGTAGGAAGTTTTAAGAAATCTGATGATGGTGGTGATTCTGGTTATGTTTCTTACATCAAGGTTTCAAGTGATGCAGGCAAAAAAGGAGGTGGAACCAGCAATAAACACATCATTGTTGTTGTTGTTATTGTCATATTAACTTTGTTTGTGATTTCTCTTCTGCTCTTTGTTGGGGTTAGATACTACAGAAAAAAGAAAATGTTACCTGAATCTCCAAAAGAGAATTCAGAAGAGGACAATTTCCTGGAGAATTTAACTGGTATGCCGGTCCGCTACCGCTACAAAGATCTCGAAGTTGCAACTAGTAACTTCTCAACGAAGCTTGGTCAAGGAGGTTTTGGTTCAGTTTATAGAGGAGTTCTACCTGATGGAACTCAATTAGCCGTGAAGCAGCTAGAAGGTATTGGTCAAGGAAAGAAAGAGTTCAGAGCCGAAGTTAGCATCATTGGAAGCATTCATCACCTTAATTTGGTAAGACTTAAAGGATTTTGTGCAGATGGAACACATAGGCTTTTAGTTTATGAGTATATGGCTAATAACTCGTTGGATAAATGGATATTCAAGAAGAAAAAAGGTGATTTTCTTTTGGATTGGGATACAAGGTATAATATTGCAGTTGGAACGGCAAAAGGGCTAGCTTATCTACATGAAGATTGTGATTCAAAGATTGTTCATTGTGACATCAAACCTGAAAATGTGCTTCTAGATGATCATTTCATGGCCAAAGTTTCAGATTTTGGTTTAGCCAAGCTCATGAATAGAGAACAAAGTCATGTTTTTACAACAATGCGAGGAACACGTGGATACCTTGCACCTGAATGGATAACAAGCTATGCTATATCAGAGAAAAGTGATGTTTACAGCTATGGGATGGTATTGCTAGAGATTATTGGTGGAAGGAAGAACTATGATACTAACGAGAGTTCAGAGAAAAGCTATTTCCCTAGTTTTGCTTTTAAGATGATGGAAGAAGGGAAAGTGAGAGATATACTTGATGCTGAGCTGAAAATTGATGAGCATGATGATAGGGTTCAGTGTGCTATAAGGGTTGCATTATGGTGCATACAAGAAGACATGTCTATGAGACCTTCAATGACCAAAGTTGTTCAAATGTTGGAGGGTCTCTGCACTGTTCCTAAACCACCAACTAGTTCTTATTTGAGTACTCGTCTTTATTCTACTATGTTCAAATCATCTACTAGTGAAGGAGGAACCTCTTCTGGACCATCAGATTGTAATAGTGATGCTTATTTATCAGCAGTTCGTCTTTCTGGCCCAAGATAACACAGCAACAATAGCTCTATGTATTTTTATTTTTGTGTTGTAATGTAATGTAATATTATTGAGGAAATTAGTTGATATATGTAATTAATCTCTATGTATTTTTATTTTTGGTCTAGGATTTTTTACTCTTGTAAATTTTGTTTTTTAACTTTCTCAAATCTTGCACTATCAGCCTATTCCTACAAATATGAAATTGAATTTTGCAGTCACCACTGGATATTTTTTCACATTGAACTCTAATATACTCTTTTATTGATTGAATTCAAATAAAATAAATAGTCACACATAAAGTGGAATTTCAAATTATAAAACTTTTTAACACAACCATTTTATTTTTATTTATAAAAAGTGAAATGAAAACCTCGTAAGACCTAACTCAATTTACAATGGCGATATTGTTAGATCAGACACCTTAAGCCGTTGTGTCATGTGTGTGTTGAATATTAGGCATGTGAGTTTAAATAAAAATTATTGTCTAAAAAAAAAGAAATTAATTATTTAGTGACAATAAAGTAGAGATAATATATCCTGAAAAAGATAACCTAAAAGGAAAAAAGAGAGAGATAATGTGTTCAAGAGTGAGTAACCGTATTGTACAGTGCGCATCAGGCGGCGAAAGCAGTTATCCCGCCAAATTACAACCGTCATGTATGTCAACTGTTAAGTTTCGCTCCGACCATGCTTCTTCAGGTGAGTGAGGCAACCTTGTATCTCCGAATCTGCTGGGTAGTGTTTTTTTGTTTTAATGATTTTGATTATGATGTAGATGTTTCAAGTAGCAGTAGGAGAGCGCTGATATGCAGCAGCATAGCTACGTTGCCATGTCTTCTTCCCCTCACTCATATCTTTGGTTCTCTTCAAGCTAACGCCATGCCGTAAGCACCCAATCATATTTCTGTATTAATTCATTAAATCTATATTATATTCATGATCACAGGCTAGCTTAGTACAATGCCTAAAATTATAACCACCTTTTCATTTTATTCATGTTTTAAGGTCTATTTGGATTGACTTATTTGAGTTTATTTACTATTATGACATGTTCATTAGGTGTTTTAAGCTTATTTTCGTAAGTTCTCCAAGATAACTTATGAAAACAACGTTTAGCTATACAAAAAAAATAAAATTATTTTATCTTTTGTTATAAAAATAGCTTAGACATAAGCGTTTCTCATGATAAGTGCTTATGCTATAAACTACAAACTAAGTTATTTATCCAAATAGTGCCTTAAATTGTTTTATTTGAGCTTATCCATTAGCATAAACACTTGTGAGAGCTTATAGAAACAACTTATGACATGTCCATGAACTATTTTCAGCTTATTTCCATAAACTCTTTAGGATAGATTGAGGATGCAATTTTTTATTTTAATTTATGATAAGTACTTTTGCTATAAATGCTTAATTCTAAACAAATGGTTTTCTAAAATTCATTCTTTTTTTAGTTTCTTTTATTGGGGCATTGTGTTACTATTGGATTGGAGGGAGTGAGAAGGAGATAGTTGAGTTCAATTTTGCTATAATTGACATGCTGTTTGGTGTACTATTTGTGTCCTGCTTTTACCCATTATGAAGACCAGGTACAAAAGAATATCTTCTAATTAAAGAAGAGTTGAGGAAGGTATTGACAAAGGGAAAGGCTGCTGGTGTCCTTCGTTTTGTTTTCCATGATGCTGGAACTTTTGAAATTGATGACAATACAGGTATACATCTAGCTCAGGGGATTAATTTCTAAAATAAGAATGCTGTTAGTTTTCACACTGTTTCCAGCAAAACCAACCAATGAATAAATCTGAATCTTGTATAATGGATAAAATACTTGCGTTGAAAGGACTGACATTATCAATGTTGAAGATTAATTTCAGTTTTAAGCATCAATTAAATCTGGAGATACTCCACATTTCTGGTGCCAGTACCGTTTTTTTTTTTACTGAAATAGTTAAGATTGCATTGTATAGTCCGCTTAATTTCTTGATCACCTAATTTGGCATCAACCACATGGCCCTGTACTATGTAAAACTCCATGGCAAACCTGATTTTATATTGCCAAGTTGTATGTAATGTCATCTATTATCAATGTGGAAAAGTTTAGCTCAGTCTGCATCTATGTAATTCAAGCGTTTGCTCAGCAATTGCATCTGTATGGGTAAATTTGCGCAAGGTCTGAGCAAAAAAAAAAAATTGAAAACATTGTGATATTTTTCTATGTTTTCTTGGTAATAGTTTCATCACAAGTAACGAGTGTATTTCTATAATTCTTTTCAGAGATTTAATTAATGAATTCAATTCTCTCTTTTTGTTTTCAAATTTTAAAAAATTGTCTGTTCATGTTGTTGTAGGCGGTATGAATGGTTCTGTAGTCTATGAACTTGAAAGACCTGAAAATGCTGGTCTGAAAAAATCAGTAAAGGCACGCTCTGTCTCACTATTTTCTCAGACCCCTTCTTCTCCTTTTTCGTTTATTACTTGAATAATTCCGCATGATGTATGCACCAGACTTTTTGAATTTCTTGATCAGTCTCAGTGGATTTATCACATGTTGTTAGGTTCTACAAAAAGCAAAGACTCAGATAGATGCTATCCATCCAGGTCCTTGTTTTCTCTAGTAATTTGTGCTAATAGTAAGTGTCAATTTGATCCAGACCAATAAAATTTACATGACCTTTGTTAGTATCCTGGGCGGACATTATTGCTGTGGCTGGAGCTGAAGCAGTTGAAGTATGTGGAGGTCCTACTATCACAGTTTCGCTCGGCAGACAAGACTCACTGTAAGTTGATGATTGTCTAGTACTCTAGTCCGTATATAGGATATGACAAGCAACCAATCTTTTCTTCTAAGGATGACAAACAACAAGTTATTATATGTTATTTTTTCAAGATATCATCTAACCTACTTTTGAGTTATGTCCATGCTGTTATATAAAGAACAATTGATCATTTTACTTAAGAAGTAGAAAGAAACAGCTTCTTTTAGATTTAATTCATGGGATGTTACATAAGAAAAAACTGTTTTTGCCTTTGCCTATAATATTTTCATTCAATTTAATGGTATAGGGGGCCTGATCCTGAAGGGAAACTTCCCGAGGAAACTCTTGATGCTTCTGGTTTGAAGAGATGCTTCCAGAAAAAAGGCTTTTCGTGAGTATGAGAAGTTATGCATGGATGATTGTTAGCCTGAGATTTGCATTCAGTGGACACAATTATTATTTGTTTAATAGTTGATATTTTTTTGCAAATATTATTTCTATACAAGTTGTCCAATTTCTGTTCATCCATAATTTAACATGAGAGGTAACATTATATAGACATACTAAATCTGATATTTTATTCAAGTCCTAATTCAAAACCAGAGCAACAAAGGAGGAAAAATATAGTGATTTCTGAACAAAGTTATTGAGCATGTGCTAATATTTGTCATTGGGATAAAATCTTCGGCATATTGCACCAGAATTAGTTTTGCTCATGCATTGTTATCCATTTGGAACTTTTCTTTCACAGAACACAAGAACTAGTAGCTTTGTCTGGAGCCCACACTCTTGGAAGTAAAGGTTTTGGAAGCCCTACTTCTTTTGACAATTCATATTATAAGGTTCTTTTGGAGAAGCCATGGACGCCTTCTGGTAAAGTAACAACTTAGCGTATCTCATTTAAAAGTTTGATTTGCCTAACATATTTATTAGCTTGTTCTTGTCACACTTTTGATTAATAATGATTTTTTCACTCTCACCCGCTGGTTCTCTTTTATACAGGTGGTATGTCAACTATGATTGGTCTTCCTTCAGATCACGCACTGGTTGAGGACGATGAATGCTTAAGGTTCTTTATTGTTTAACAAGCGCTTATGTTACCCTTACTATAACATTGTCCCCACTGCATTTATTTTTTGTGAAGCAGGCAAGCACTAGGATCTCAATTCAAAAAAGAATCCTTTAAATAATATTTAGATTAAATTACACGATTCTAGAAAATAACAGTTAATGCAGATACCTTCTTCAAAAAAAAAAAAAACAGTTAATGCAGATACTCTATTAATTGAAAACAATACTTTGGATATGAACTGTGCGTCAATTAGTTACTGATTTGTCTGACACTACAAGTTAATTAGTGATTAATTACTTCTTGGCTCTTGCTCTTGTTAGTAAGTTCCTTGTGTCTGGAGTATCAGCTTACACGTAGTAATATTTAACTGAATTTTCCTGTTCTAGTTGAAATTAAAAATGTCAGTTTTCAAATAGTAAGGCCATAAAAATTTTCTTAACCAAATACAGTGATGGAACCAGAAACTTGTGTCAGGGGTCAAACACATACAATATGGGGACATTATTGTATGAAAAATTTACTTTTATTAGAATTATTAAGTAAATATATAAAAGGAGTATACAGGGAAAATTACAGAGTTGGGAATGTCCTGCAATACCCAATACCCATGTTCACCTTTGCATTTGCATTTCCCTTGAAAATGTATACCCTGGTTAAAGGGGGCAAAGTTTCCCCACCTCTACATTTCTAAAATACCATACACGTTTTGAGAAGTGCATTTCTAGATGGCATAGTTTGTCCGGAAGTGTGCTTTGAGACGACACAGGGTCACATTTTTTCACATGTATAAACATCTGAAAAAATGTTGAGGGGCATGGAAAGTTTTAAAATGCTCACAGGTGTTTGTTGGGCTTAGCCTTAGGATTCATTTTTTATATTTTTTATCCATATAAGCTAACAACGAAGGTGCCTAAAAGAACCTCTTATTTAGTAAATGACTAAAAAATTCACTTTGCATGTGACAATTAAATATCCCAGTGCACGGCATGTGTATGCTTCTGCTTATTTCTTATTACCTCAATTTGCATTACTTACGAGAACTTCATTTATTGAACAGATGGATTAAAAAATACGCAGAGAATGAGAAGATGTTCTTTGAAGATTTCAAAAACGTGTATGTCAAGCTGGTGAATTCTGGTGTGAAGTGGAATAGCTTATAAATCAGGAGTTGAAAGTTCCAACTCAAGGGACAGCTTGTTTTTTATTTTGGAGCTGTACTAAGATTTTGAACATCAATATTTACTACACCAAAAAGTTAACCAAAGTATTTACATTAAGGGTGATTAACTTTGTGTATCAAAGTGGTTATATTAATTTGTTGGTCTGATGGACATATGTATGAGTTTTGCATAAATTATTTAAAGAAAACAACTGCAAAAATCATCAATCCATGATCGGGGATCAGAAGTGGTGTATCTGAACAGGAGGTAGAAGGCAGAAAGTTTGTCTGGCACAATAACTAAATTAATCTATGCGGCGTGGTTATACAACTTGGCTTTGAGATGTGTCTAGAGTGACTCGTGATTTGGAGAAAAGATACAAGGATCGAAGTGATGAAGAGATTAAGAATTTAAGCTCCTTTACTAAAAAAACGACTAATAACCCTAATATTTTGCATGTCTTGTCATGTTTGGTATTACTACCCGTTAATATATGTTTGAAAATGTGGTGGAAGTGAAAAGCTGTCATTTCAAACACGTTCAACTAGTTGTGCTGCGTCTGTTGTTTTAAGGAAGTTATAAAACTAATTGTGTGTTTGATATTACGGTAAATATGTTGGAATCATGGTGACCTATCGTAATTTTGGCATACTACATGATGTCAAACATGAAAACGTTGTTGTGGTTTTGAGCTAATGTAGAAAACTTGCCGAAAACTCATACTGATGCTACAATTATGTGGCTTCACTAACCATGACTTAATTAAACTGATGCTACTAATTAAGTAATATGGTACACAAGTTTTGAAATTGTATATTATAATAATTTTTGACTAAATATATTTTATAACTTACTGGTGAAAAGACATACACTTATTTACTGTGTATCTTAATCATATGTAAAAAGACATATTAATTAAATATTGTTAGGAAGTATTCCATTTAGCTTAGCGTGAAGGGCGTGTTAGTACCGATTTGAATTCTCACAAACAAATTTTGCATGTTTCTCAACTGTTATCATATTTTTCATTGAATAAAAATATATAGGAGAAAAAAAAAAAAGAGAGAGAGAATTGATTGCATACATACCCATCATCACCCACCCCGTAGAAAGAATGTGACTTTGTGCGACTATTATAGAAAGCGACATGATCTGATCTGGATAATTAAATTTCAATTTCAAGGAAAGAAGCAAGGAAACCCGTTTTCTCCTGTACTCACTGCTCCTTCTCTCTTTCATTTCTTTTTATTTATTTTTTAAATTTAATTAAAAATAAAATAGAAGAAGATAAATGAGTAGAACAGTTTGAATCTTTCGGATCTTGTTGGTCGGTCTCTCAGATCTCACTCACTATGTTGCTGATATTCCTCTTTTCATAGATACATACATACATACATACATACATACATCAGGTTTGTTTTCTTCTGCTCGTCACTAACAATCTAATGTACTTTTTTTTCTATTCATTTCATATTCTCTTTCAAAATGTTATTTTATGTTACACTCTTCTATGTAACTTGTAGCTTTGGTGTAAACGATGGATCCAGTTAACACTTCACTGGAAGATGTACTTGAACAAACACTACACCAAAATGGTGTTCATCAACAACAACTCTTCAATTCAGAACAAGATACTTTTGATTTCAATGTAGACTCTGTTGTTACTCAAATTAAACAAACTGTACTGTCTAATGGCAAAATAGAGGGAAACAATGTTTATGTTTTTAAGGTACGACATTCCCCTGACACTGACTTGCTTCATCGATTTATCTTTTGTTATTTGAATGCCTCATGTATTTTGAATTTATTATTATAGGAAGAGGAAGTTGAAATCCTTGATGAAACTGAGAAATCTAGGACAAAAAAGGATCTTGTCAAGAATAAGAATTCAAAATTGCCAATTCCTAGAGGTGTTCATATGACTTCAGTGAGAAAGAACAAAGACGGAAAAGATCAAGAGTCTGCAGTAGCATCATCTGTTTCAAATGTTACTTCCACTTTCGACACTCATCCAAGACAGCCGGTTAAGAACAGGGCAGTCAATGACAAGCAGACTCGACTTTCCAAGGTAGTCAGTCAGACATTGATATAATTATGCCTCCTCAGTTTTTTCTTTAATCTTTTTGCTTCTGTAATGAAAATTATAGTGTTGCCATTCCTTGATTTTTTTTTACATTTTCTCTCAGCACTCTGGAAATACTGATGCCGCATCTACTGAAGCACCAATGTATGAAACAATTTGTATTTATTTTCAATATATTGTAAAGATTTGTTCTTCTTCATTATTTGATGTGTGGATTGCAACTTATTGAATACAGGGAGAAGACTAGACCACGCTTAATAAAGAAAGAACCCCTTGATAATCTTCCAGGAAAAGCTGAATCATCTTCGTATCCTTTTTTTTTTTTGTAAAGTTTTTATTCTTCTTACTTGTGAGTGGAAACAGGGAGCACAGGGAGATTTCTTTATATCACAATAGTAAGTTTATGGGTCAATTACATTTCCCTTAGATGCTTGAATGATATTTTCTTTGGAGATGAAAATAAATGTGCTACATTTTAAGTTTAACCGATTTTTAATGCAATAAACTTCTTAGGGACATCATCGATGCCTCATGCCTCATTTTGAACCCTTCTGCTAATTTTGAACCGTTCCGCCATTGATGTAGACCTGCAAAAAATTGTGCCTTGCTGATTTTGTGAGGCCAGGTCCGCTCTGCTACAATGTTTGTTCAAATTAAAATAGACTAAAGTGTTGCAGATATTCATCTCTCAAGAGAGAGTGTAATTTTTAAAATTAAAGAGAAGTGTAATGTGATTTACGCATATCTTATGGGAGGGGAGGTAGTGTAACTTATTGTAAATTTATTATTGAGTATAATGTAGTTTACAATTATGGTTTAATGGCATATCCTTAATCCACTTACAAGTCCTACATCAGAAGATGCCAAACCTCGTAGAGTTGGGACAATGCCAACTTATGGATTCAGTTTCAAATGTAATGAGCGAGCTGAGAGAAGAAAAGAGGTAAATAATTATTACCTGCTTCTCTCTTGGGTTACCATGAGGGTTTCCTTTGAATAAGCTTGTAGTTTTAAAAAAAGTTCATATTTTGGTGGCCAGTTTTACTCTAAGCTTGAGGAAAGGATTCATGCAAAGGAAGTGGAGGAGAGCAACATTCAAGCAAAAACCAAGGTGATAATATATGATAGCTAGGCTGAAAGCTTGCAGCTAGTGCCTTCTTTAACCACATCTCACCTTTGATTTCTTTTTATAGGAGAGCCAAGAAGCTGAGATTAAGAGGCTTAGGAAAAAACTAGCATTTAAAGCAACTCCGATGCCAAGCTTCTACCAGGAGCCTACCCCTTCTAGGGTGGAGTTGAAAAAGGTTAGTTTCTGTTCATGTACATATAGCGATGCCTGTCTGCCTGATTGCATGCAAGCCCGCTGTGTGTAATCTGTCTAATTATTTTCGGTTTTTTAATTATAGGCAATGTATTTTCTGTTGGCATGTCGATGCCCAAGTGCACAGATGTGCATGCACGCACCCACATCTTAGGCAATCTTCTGAATTGTTTTTGAAAAGATCAATATCTGCTGATTGAAGCTTTCTTCTCACTGTTTCCACTTCACTCTATCAATTGGCGTTTATCTAATCAAATGTCTTGCTTGTTCTGAAATAGTCCATGGTTAAGAATGATAGGTCTCCACTCATTATATAAAATCTCATTCACGTATAGATGTTAATTACTCTCCGTGGTGTTGGCTTTCTAGTTAATGGAATGTTTATTGTGGAGATTGAGTGTGTTATTAACATTATAAAACTTGTATTTTCAAAATATATATATTGGATATTCAATAACTATGATTTCAATTTGAATGGATGAATCTGATTATTTTATAAGATTAAAGACTTTCATTTATAGTGTTGAAACTTCTTTTCAGTTACCGGCTTTCATTGATATTCATCGGGAACCTTTAAATTTGGTTTGTGTTTTGGTGACTTGTACACGTCGTGTGGGTTCTGAAATTTAGGTAGTTATGATAATTCTGAACTGATTTTGATATTATATCTGATTCTAAAAATGAATGTATCATAATTTGTTATTCTAGATGACTTTTCACTTATCTAGGAATAGGTGTGTGGTAAAGTGCATCTAATCTGGTTTTACTTTGGTTATCAGATGATTTATCATCTCCTCGTCCAAATGCCACGTCAACTTCACAACAGAATTGCTTAGCTCCAGTTAAAGGAGATATTTAAAGTTAGCTAGTTGGTTAAACTCTATTGTCAGTGTTAATTAATTGAGCAGAACTAGCAAGAACCTTTACAGCTTTACCCCTATTGTATTTATACAGCAATCTTATGCTGATCTAATCAAAATGATTTTATTCACTCATATTATAATTGCTCATGAACCTGGGCCTGAACAAACTTTGAAGCCTAGTACTTACATCAATAGATATTTTTATGGGAGCCTTCATATTATATTATTGATCTTCTAAATCTACCTAGAAAGTGATTCTAAAACCTGTTTTTCTTTCGACAAAGTTTTTTTTATGTTTTTCTGTTTAAACTTGTCATTAGGCATGTAGTTTTAACAAAGTGATGATATGCTCCATGAACTTTTGAGTTTGCAAGTTTGTCTATGATTTAGAAATTGAAATCCTTGAACATTTGGACTTGTGAATTTAGATACCAACTACAAGAGCAAAATCTCCCAAGCTTGGTCGTAAGAAGAGTTCAACAACGTCTTCAGAGCTAGATGTAAACACTAACATCAGTGCTCAACAATGCCGTTTAAGTCTGGATGAGAAAGTGTCTCAGAATAACCCCACTAAAGGAATTAGTCCTGTTCAGCCAAAGAAGACACAAAGAAGATCTCTCCCTCCTCGACTGACTCCTGAAAGGATCAGTTCATCTAATTCGGCAACTGCACGGACTTCATCTAAGGCGGTGAATGACGAGAAAACCTCCTTATCTAGTATAACAACTGAAGTTACCACCTTGTCCATTGCAACAAGGGAAGAGAAAGTTGAAGCAGCTGCAGCTATTGAGGAGAACAATGCCTTGTCTGATGAGACAAGTGGAACTCCATCTCTGAACATAGAGCCAGATGTAGCAGAATCTCAATCGAATGGTGATATAGTGATTGAAGACAAACCGCAACTCATTTTGGTACAAGAACCCATAGCAGGATAGCATTAAACAAACAGCAGGAACATAATCTGGTGCCAGCTATCAGAGCAATTGATTCATCTCGTGAATATTATAAAAGCATATGACTGAGATTATTTGACAGTGAAGGCCTGCATATTTGCATTATGTTTTGTGATGTAAGTTTGTCCAAGCCATGCAGCATTGTATCTTTTGTGTTTACTCCCAAAGCTTGCTGGTTTTTGTCCTTGTGATTCTCCTCCTTGCAACATTATATGTAATAATAATAATATAAATATTTGTCAGGTTGTTCCAGTTGATGTTAGGTATGCAACACTTATCAATTTGGTTGACATGTTACCGAAAATTTTGAGAATATTTGGCATCAGTGGTTCCATTACATTTTGTTTAGGCATTGCTCTGTTAAACAGTTGCATTGTCACATTAAATTAGCTGTCTGTGTTGTGGACACATTCTGATTAGTCGTATTACAGCTATGCTTTGTTATGCAACAAAATGTATTGTCACTATCTCAATTAATTTTCAGCTCTTACTGTATCCTATAACAACATATGCACATGTTTCACAGGCAATCAAACAAGTAAAGTACATTAACTTTCCCTATTCTCGCTTTAACTCAAGTCCACATTCTTCATCTTATTTGGTACAGTGAGACAAGGAAACTGATCTCAAATTTCTCTTGAACCGTCTTTCAATTTGAGTTATGAAGGGAGCTTGCGGTTTTATTTAGCAATTCCCAGAACAAATGTGTTGGATCATTTTAAAAATGTCTCAATAAATGTTATCGTACAAACATAAATGCTCCTTCCTTTCTTTTTAATTTTTGTTTTTTTACACATAAACTGTTACCTTAATACAATTACTTATCTTTTTTTTTCTTCCTATAAAAACCTTAATCATTTAATATTTCATATATTTCTCCCTTTGTAATAAATAATTAAGGATAATATTGAAGAAACAATAATAAATATTACATTGAACTTTGAAAGTTACGAATACAAGTTTTCTCTCTCTTTCAGATGCAACGATTGAAAAAGACAGGAGGGAGTAAATATGAAGGAACAATAACATGCTTTCAATATACACATTTCATCTATGAAAGAGAAACATCTTTGATACTTGCATGGTAGTTGGTTAATACGTGTGTTGGGAACGATTGAGGAGTTTTCATGAAGAATGAATTTATTGTATGTTCAGTTGTCCAGACAAATATGGATAATCCGGGAAACTCTGCATTTCACAATTGGCGTTGAATTATCATCACAAATAAATAAACAAGCCAAATATTTCCCTCGATGGGACTTCTTGGATTCTAATATTGGTCACAATCCAAGTTATACATGGAGGAGCATCTGGAGTTCCCGAGACCTTATAAAACCGGGCTACATCGGCGACGGTTCCCACATCAATGTTTGGAATGACCCTTGGATACGTTCCCTCCCTACACTTAAACCCTCCACTATTCCACCTCCTAGTACGACTGAGCTGTTTGTCAACAATCTGCTTAATCCGGATCTGTCCTCTTGGAATAATGATCTCATTCATTCTATTTTTAACTACCAAGATGCTACAACAATTCTTTCTATCCCTCTTAGGAACAGAACTATGGTGGATACTTATATTTGGCAGCATACGATCAATGGTTCCTACTCTGTTAAATCAGCCCACACGCATTGTATGACACTTGCAGCCAATATGTCGAACGATGCTGATCCAGATCAGAACTAGAACATTATTTGGAAGCAATG
>Ga0315915_1000377_pt1 | contig 43856 bp, 18 predicted proteins | sample MpolbnodulesMG_FD_207738 | JGI IMG/M metagenome (GOLD analysis project Ga0315915, IMG submission 207738) | Medicago polymorpha root nodule microbial communities from Los Angeles, California, United States - branched nodules | ecosystem: Host-associated > Plants > Roots > Nodule | place: USA... | reverse complement strand
GACAGGAATAGAAGGCTGTAAGGCAGAGGCATAAGTTGGATTTGTATAACCTAAACCATAAAGAAACAACACCTGGCTGCCAAATATCCTGATCATAAATCAACAACCAAAATGTATCACTAGCATGCCATTAGTATGAGGGGGAAAAAAGGACATAAGATGATATTGCAAGGACCTTACTTACCCAATTAATCCAAGAAAGAAGAATGACATGAATAGCTGCTTAGTAAAGGGTGGCCTTGTCTGTCTATAGTCACATTGTATATAATTAGGAAACTTACGATAGAAATAAAGTGAACAATATCCTAATTCCTAACTCAAAATAAAAGTGAACAGAAGTACAAAACATGGGGTCAAACCATTAAGATGAATTTGGTGTTAAATGATCTCTCATTAGATGTGATTTTTTATGGAACAATTGTAGCATGGATAGTTTAATACATGCATCTATGATTTTCTATGTCAGAATATTGAATATTTTGAGTTTATACCATTGAGCATATCTAAAAAAAAATCATTGAGTATATCTCACTCGATGTTTCTTGTTGATGCATTGTGAATTTGAGGGGGAGGTGATAGATAATAGGGTTTATGTTATTGAGTTTTTTTTTTCTCTTTTTCTAAGTCAGTAGTCTAGTTAATCCTACCAAGGCCGGTCCCAAGCCTGGGTAAAAGAAGAAGGTTGTGTTAGGCCTCGACAGGCAACATAAAACTTTGTCGAATCCAGGGACGGATCCAAGAATTTTGAATGGTGGAGGCACTATATATATAGACACACCACACTATTTTATTTTTAAATGTATAAAAATACAATATAATTGTGTTTCTACAATTTATCGTATTCTGATCATATTAAATGGTTTTCTCATTTTTAATATCATTAAAAATATCACTCTCTAACAAAAGTAGTGGAGTATAGCGGAAGAAATTAGACTCTTGTAACATTGCAAAAAAAAAAATGTCAGGGAAGAAACTCACATTCAAAGTCTCACACACCTCAAAATAGGATTACCGTCAATAGAGAGAATTTAAGAGAATAAAAAAAATTATATTCATCTCCAAGTAAATAATTAAACAATTATTTAACCATGTTTTCTTTCTTTGAATAGACTTTTTTAAGGAGACTTTTTTATGTTGGATATGCAATTTGTAGAGTTTATATTGTGTGATGAGTGTGGACCATGTTAGTCAAAATGTTAACATATAGCATGTTATAGAACTCAAAAAAAATCCTCAAAATATAGTGCTGGCACAAGCCCACTGTGTGGGCTACATAGATCTGTCCCTGGTTGAATCTCTATGAAATGAGTTTTACTTTTTCCATCCTATGTTTTTCCCCGCGCATCCTATTTTTTTTTCCATTTTAGTTTTCCGAAATGTAATGTTAATGTTTTCCAGATTTGATCGGATTTTAAAATCCGGAACGATCATTTTCCAGAGTTTTTTTCATTTTAATCTTTCAAATTCGTAAAATAACTGCAAATAAGAATATAAAACAGAAATAAAAAGAACATAAAGGTAAAAGGAAGTCATTTTATTAATATATGAATAATACATTACAAATGTTGAAGCTTTTTACATAAGAACCTAAAACTATTTCTAGAGGGGGTAAGCTATACCAGTGGCTCCGGCTGATAGGACATACCAGTAGCTTCACTGTTGGGGGGAGACAGGGGGAAACAGGGACCTCTAGGGAGCAAGAGACCATGATGGTCAAACTTACGCCTAGACAGACCAACCTCACACCCAGACTGACCCCTTCCCTATTGACCGATCAAATGACCCCTGATGGATTTCCAAAGAGGTCTCTTTATATGAAAGGCCAACGATGGAAACACATCATTGTAGAAGAGGAGAAGAGGAGAAAGAAGAGGGTGTGAGAAATTGTGAGGAAATGAGCCTATTTATAGGAAGGGAGGGTAAAAAAAAAAGGTGTGAAAGTCATCAATGCAGTAAAAAAAACGTGTAAAAACACGTTTTTTGACTTTACCACTGTCCAAAAACATTTGAAAAACGTTTTATTTATGGTGTAGACCACCAGCCAAAAGCTTCTGGTGCAGTCTGGAAAATATAATCCGGATTACACATAGATTCTGGATTTTATATTCCGCAAAAATACGATCATGGCGTGAAACAAAGGAAAACTTTGCTCTTCGTGTAGGGTGATGAATTAAGTTGTTGCATTATGTTTTGAATAATATATATATTATTTAAACTTTTATTATGTTTTAATTTACGTCAAAGATGTTCATTTAATCGAAAAAATAACCAAAGATATGTATTCCAGATTCACATAGGGCATAAGTCTATTTCGGATTACTAAATCCGGAATACTTCAGCATAGGATTCTTTTGTATGGACCACATTGCACCAAACGTTTGTGTGGTCTACAACATCCAAAGACCTCTATAAATAAGTGCTCTCCGGTTTTCAACTTTAATACCAGCAAAACACACAAACACACCAAAGAGACCATGCAAATTTTTGTCATTGTGTTGAGGATCTTTGTCATGCTGCCGTAAAATAGATTGCTCTCTATGTGCCAGCATGGTGAAGATCCTTAACATGCTTTCAAAAATAGATAAATACTCCTTGCTGCCTCCTTGATAGATAGATAATTAAAAAATATCAAGAGGTTACTATGAGTTAGATCTTGCTGCCTGCCAGACGAATATGTCATTTGGTAAGGCAGCAGGATCTAATTCAAAGAAATCCTCTTGAAAACACCTTCCCAAAAGATTCATCATTTCTGTTATTATGATTATTTTTAACTGTTTATTTGTCTTATGTTGCTTCTATTTATGTTATGTATTTTTGTTCTATTTTTTTCCAAGGCATTCGCAACGAAAACGATTCAAATAAAGGGTCTGATGCAGTTCGAACTTTATAATCCGGAATAACATCATGCATTCCGGATTATAAAATCCGGAAGCCCTTAGTAACATTTTGGCCGGTGACGTTTCACCAAAGGTTAGGCCGGTTAGTGGAGTTTGAATGCATTTTTTGACGGTTTTGAATGTGGAACACGTTTTATTTGACTATAATTAAGACATATGATTTATTTAAGGCTATAAAAAGGTTTGGATCTTCAACATTTTCCTTCATTCTTCTTCACCTCCTTTCTTACATTTTCTTCAAAAAAAATTAGTTTTTTAGGTAGCTTTTAGGAGTGTTTGTGGTGTCATGGTCATTGTTGACCGCTCATACGACCTCTGCAATTGCATTGCAGCTTATGCGGGGGTCCTATAACGGTCAACAAAGACCCTTGACATGAAAGAAAGACACAAAATTTCATATTCTATGTGTCCGGATTTTATTTTCCGGAAACACTAACAATCTGGTTCGGAAAATGAAATCCGGACCAGGGGTATTATTGGAATTTTTGCAGAGCGCACGAGAAGGTAGCAGGGTAGGAAAAGTAACACTCCTATGAAATGGACCAAAAAGTTAGTAGTCTAGTCCATTAAGTGGGGGGTTGGATAACTCAATCGATTTGAGTCAAGAGTTAAATAGTTGGAGGTCCAAGGTTCAAGTTCTAACATTTATCATTATAATTTTTTTTTTTATATTCTTGTTGTAACCCTTACTTAGTCGCTTTTGTTCTCTTTTCTATTTGATTCTCTATATTGTTAACAATTCGTTGACAACATACACATCACTCACATGTCGATACTACTACTAATAATAATTTTAATTAATTAATTAAATTTAATTATGTATGTTAGTGTTGGTTCTAAACTCATATGCAGAATTCATATTTTTGAATAAAAAATTTCAGAAAAAGTTATAATATTATAAGAATCTCCAAAAAAAATAGAATTTTTTAACAAAACTTGAATTTAATATGAATTTTTATATTTTTTTTACGGTTAAAACTTCATATTTAATTTGCATTTTGTTAAAAAATTCTTTTTTTTTGGAAAATTGTTTTAGAGTATTTTACACATTTCTGTAAAATTTCATTAAAAAATATAAAAATTAAATTAAAAATAGAGACCAAAAATAATGATTGAAAAATTTATAAGGACTAAAAAATGAAGGAAAATTTTAGAAAATCTAAAAAAAATTAATATATTTATAGAAATCAAAAATATATATAACCGTATTATATATAACAAAATAAGTAAACAACGGTTACACTAAAAAAAGAGTAAATAGTGGTCCCTTCTTTAAAGCAGTGGTTGCTTACCTTTCTTTGAAAAAAGCAATGGGAGAAAGAATGAGGAGGGCAATGAGATCTCTATAGAAGCAAAAGACTAATTGGTTGACTCCATCATTGAGGGCTACTTTAGTAATAACATAGTATCCACCATTGAAAAGCTGTAAGAGTGCCATGCTTAGATGGGCCTTCAAAGTCTCACCACCCATTGTTGCCATTACAACTCACAATTGCTTCAATTTCACAAAAATAAAACACCGATCTTATTTTAGGACCTTTGACTTGTGGCGTGGTAAACGTGCAAGTATTATTATTGATCCGACAGACAAGTTTGTTGATCACGGATGCTTCTATAGCGGAAAAAGGCAAATAAATTAAACATAGGTAGTACTTTTTTTCAAGGATCTTTTAGAAAGACAAGTTAAGACGTTAAAGAAATGAACGGTTAAATAAGCAAGTGGTCCTACTAAATATATTAATATTTGATTTTAATCTCTTTAAAATATTTTTTTAGTTAGGGAAATGTTTGTTATTATGAATAAGCGCTTCACGAAATCGTCCCGAATGATCTGCACCCTCAACTACTCTATTTGTTTTCTTCTTTTGAGCGGTCCTCTCCTCCTATATTTTCATCCACTTGCATGCATTATTTAATATTATTTACTTTAATAATTCAGTTTCAGTCACATCTTCTTCCTTTCATCTTCCACTCCAACAACAACACTCCCTCTTCTTAAGGAGTTTACTGCCATGGCCTCAAACTCACTGTCACGGCTTCAAGTTGTTCACTCATTTATTAGTTATTTACTTTAATTTTTATTTTACTTGTTTTGCTGGAAACTAATGCTTCTAAGTTGCCAAGAAATTGATGGTTCTTATCTTACTCTTCTTTTGTTCACTGTTTGTAATGTGTTCAACTGATCAAGCTCAAAACTTGTAAGAGTGAGGTTGATGACGGTCCTTTTATGATAGTGTTTTTTTTATTAATATTTTGACGGTGATTTATTATAGTCAAGTGCAATAGAGTGTGAAATATATACTTTGAAATAAGTTTCGCTAGGAATTCGCGAGGAAGTGGTTCGCTATATATAGCACCACTCTTTTAGTTATTGGACTTTCTAAAATTTTTCATCCATAAAATTAATCCATACCTTTTAGTCAAGAAGCATATAACACTACTGGAAAAAACAAACTTAGTGAGGAAAATTAGTGACGGAAAAAATAAAATTCCTCACAAATTTTTTGGTCGCAAAATTTAGTGACGGAATTAGAGAGGGATTTCACGTTTTCCCTCATTAAATATCCCTCACTAATTTTTGTTTTTTTAGTAGTGTAAGAATACAAGTACTTTGACCTACTTAAACTCTATGCAAGTCCTTGCAAATTATGCAACACTGTTGATACATTTAAAGGATGTATAGCATGCTGAAAAGTCTCATGTGATTGTGATTGGGAGATCATACAATAGATGTTAGTTTCTTAAACTCTTATTTTAAATTCCTCCATTTCGTGCAAGAAACTACCTTTCATATGATTTTTATAAAATGATATTATTTTTTGTACCAAAAAAAAATGATATTATTTTTTCTTTGCTCCCAAATTTTTTATTTCAATTATGCAATCTTTCCTTCTTTTTATTTTTTTAAAAAAAATCATGTTTAACTTTTTTAATTCAATTTTTAGAATATGTAATTTTTTTTAGGGAAGGAATATGTAACCTATTAATTATCTTTTTCTTCTTTCAATTTTCTTTTTTGCCCTGTTATATTTAAAATTTTAAATTATGTTTTATTTTGTATTTCTATTTTTTGTATCTTTTATTTATGTTCTTAAAATTATGTAGATATCATCATTCTATTATTTGTAGGTGTTGATTTTCAATCATGTTGTATTCAAATTCTAATCTATTTGTTCCTTTGTTTTCTCTTATTTCTATTTGAAGGTGACTTCTAAAACGAGAGTTCAATTAAGTTCCTCATAGTGTAGTATCCAATTTGATCACCGACATGATCATCTTATTAGTTATTTCCACGGTATATTCATGAATGTTTTAACACAAACACCCATGAAAAAAAGAGACACACAACAAAGTTTGTTCAAATACAAAAACCAGTTAGTGAGTTTGTTCCGATTGATGGTTAATCTGTTTTGATTTCATTTGTGGAGGATTTTGTGGGAGGAATTGAAAATGTTGAGACCCAACAAGCGCCAAATGAAGAATTTTAACACATTATCCACATAACTTCCTGATGCGTCCATTTTTTCTTTATTAAAATTCATCACATCAGAATTAATTCATCAGAACCTAAAATTGAGTCAAATACTTGAGAATCAAGTTCAAATAAAGACATCAGAACAATGGTTGAGACTCATACATCAGCTTCAAGGCTCTGAATTCCACACTTGATTAAAGGAAATTTAACAAATATACTTTGGCTTGTTGTCCAAGATTCAAAAAGTTCAACCTTCTCTATAAATAGCAAACTGTTCAGCAATTCCAAGACCAAGAGATTGCACTCAAACATGACATACTTTCTCAAAGAGTACATATAAAATCACTTCACGAAAGTGAGATCAGAATCACTTACAAACTTTTATCAGTTTTATGTAAGAACACCTTTAATCTTCTTTGAGTTGTAAAGAAGGACTGAGTGTTGGTAGTTTTAAGAGTTGTGATAAACTTGTGTAAGCCTGCCGAGACATTGAGAATACAATGTAAAGATGACTGGACCAAAAGTTGAGAAGCATTCTCAAACATCATATTGAAAAATCCCACAATATGTGGAGCCTAGACTAGTCCACATTGGGTGAACTAAGACAACTATTGTGTGTTATATTCTTCTATACATGATCTTTATTTACATTTTGATCATTAAACTTATATCACACCAAAATAATTTTCACAGAATCTACTTGTTCAAAAAAAAAATTGCACAGAATCTATGCACATCCATACTTTAGAATCACATATTGGTCATGAGTGTGATAGACTAGGTGGATCGAAAATGCAATAGAAATCCCAAGAATGACTATCTGAACCCCGTGATTATCTGAATATTGGTCAAATATTTGAGTTACCTTTCACAAAACTTTGTTGGTTGGGATAAACATTTCCTCAGTATGGCTTGAAGATGCAGCTTTGGTGCTTAGTTGTAAAATGGATACCTTACCTTTCAAACACCTTGGATTACTGATTGAGGCAAACACGAGAAGAACTATGTGTCTATCAGTGATGGATGCAAGAAGAAATAGGCTGAAGTGACATGATGGGAAGCACCACCATCTGGATACCAGCACATTGAAGCTGAAGGATCAGTGTTAGCAATGAAGGCTTGAGAACAGGGGGAAGCAGCTGGTGGCTTTAGCATCATATGCGATGAAGGAGCAGAAGGAAAAGCCACATGTGTAGGTTTAGAGAAACTATTGTAGTGCCAAATGTTTTAAGAAAGGAAGGGCCTTTTTAAGGGGGAGTACCATAGTTCGAAGGTGCAGGGAAGTTGGAAGTAGCAGAATGATCATCAAGTGGAACTTGAGGCACAATTCTATGAAGGATCAAAGTTGGAACAAACTAGACCACCAGATTTTGCTTGATTTGTTAAATGAATCACTTTCAGTTGTTCTTGGACCACCGTTGACATTGTCTAGATTTAAAAGGAAATTATGCAACTCTTCCATGTTGCTTCCGCCTCAAGGGAAGGAACTATTGAAGTTAGTATGGGAAAATATCGGTGTTTCGTCATGTCCTTCACCTGATATATATCTTTATTCACTTGATACATAGGTGGCTCAACACTTGAGTTCAACCCCTTAGTCTGGAATAAGCAATGATGAGATCAATATATTGGAAACAGAGATAGAATGTCTTATAACTAATGATCTTGTTGAAGAACTCACAATGGGTTTTGCTCAGAGAAGTAACATTTTACATGAAAATTTAACTAAATAAAATCAAAGACAAAACTTAAGTGCATTTCTTTAGATGCTTTTTGTATAAATTTTAGCTAAACGAAAATACTTTTTTGTTTGTTTGTTATAATAACAAACTTTGACAAAATTATGGATTTAATGAAATCATGAATAGGTTTAGTTAAGAACCATATGGAAAATATAAGGAAATACAACTAAGTTTTGTCCCAAAATAAAATAGGTTACAGGAAGAAAATGGATTGAAATGCAGATACTTTTGTCCTATTATGAGGATGCTACCCTCTAGGTAGATTATAACATTGCATTCAACAATAACCTAAAAAAAACAGCATTTAACAATTAACACTGACATTTATCCTAAAACAACATTCAACATAGATTGCATTTTATGATTTAGAGGGCGAGTCTTTGTACAATGACAAGGTTTATGAGATCGAGTCTTTGTACAATGACAAGGTTTATGTCTTGTGATCTAGAAATCACACATTCAAATCCTGAAAGAAAAAAGAAAAAAAATTCTTTCTCTGCTTGTAGAGGTAAGGATGCGTACAATTACTCTTCCCAAACTCCACTTGGTGGAAACCTTGTGCAGTGAGCCGCGATATTATATGATTTATCTTTTAATCACATGATTTTGCGGCTGTGGATGCGCTGGAGGACGCGAAAATATATGATCTCTTTGGTGTGCACTTTTTTCATGAATAAGTGGTTCAGAAACCCAAGAGTCATGAGAAGAAATTTCAACAGTTGCCTGTCTGTCTTTGTAAGATGCCCAGGTAACAGTATACAGACCAACAATGATCAAAGACCCCCCTATGATACTGTTGTCACATGGATTATAAATATAAGAATAGTAAGAAATTTCTTAATAACATAATTTCAGAATGCATGCTATAGAAAGAAGACTAACTTGATTAAGAGTTTGTTTAGATTGGCTGATTTGAGGTTATCTACTGATATAAGCACTTGTGAGATTGTTTGACAGAGCGTATAGCACCAGTTAATGACTTGTCCATGACTTGTTTTCAACTTATTTTCATAAGCTCTCCAGAGCTTATGAATATAACTTATAGCTTATAAGAAAACAACTTGATTTTATTTTATCTTTTGTTATAGAAATAGCTTACACATAAACATTTATTGTTTGATAAGGGTTTATGCTACAAGCACTTAATTAAGATGTTTATCTAAAATGGTCTCTTATTAAGTCCTATCCAGCACAATCTGTTTGAACTTGGTGAGCAGTTTTGTAGCCATTTAGTCAAGCTAGAATAGAGTGCATGAACCAATCAATAAGTAAAAGGAGCTATATAATACTATACCTTCCCAAGTAAATTGGACTTCCAAGGAATATCTGAGACAATATGGAAGCAAATCCAGGTTGAAGTGGAATGTAAAGGGCAATTAGAGTTGGCCCTAATATCTTGTTGCTCCAACTCATGACTGCATAATTAAAGGCAGATGTAATAGTTCCCTGAACAAATAAGGACTATATGTCACAACCCACATGTTGAAAATCACTAAATTATCTATCAGAAGATATAAGTATCTGTTGGAACATAGGATAATAATATCAAGATTTTCATCCTTTAGGAAAATACTGAAGTTGTTTTACTCTAGTAGTTTTCATTTCTCTGTTCACATCCTTGGGACGTATTACCTAAATACAATTTTCAGTAACACTCTTAATATGCATTCTTGCTTAATTAATAGAAATAAACTAGAACATGCCTTATTGCCTGTGAATGTTTCACAGAAATTTGCTTCGTGATTTTGTTCTCTAAAATTAGCCAAGCAAGACATTGGCCAAAATAGTTCCAAAAAGTGAAATGGACAAAATGATCTACAACAGAAATGGCTAATAAGGGTTCATTATATTGATTTAAAATCATATACAGTGACTCACAGCATAAACAACCGCAAGTATTTCTGATTGTGTCAAAATCCAGTCAGATGACAAATTAGTCATGAATAACGAAACTATCGCCATTAGTGCAACGCCAAAGAAGAATGAAAATGCTGTCACAGATAAATATGCAGGATACTTTTTTAGTACCGGCGCCTGAAAATAATTAGTTATTGGAAATAAGTTAAACTTTCCATTGATATCAACAGTCACTTAATGAATTAAAAAAAATCATTTAATGTATATAACAAAAAAGATAAATACCTGAATGGCTAGGAAAGCAGCCAAGCACGTGCAGTTACCTATCAAGAACATAACTCCAAGTTCGAAATTTTCTGATCCAAGATTCAGTAAACTAGTAATCAACCATCCAAAAGGCTCTGGCTGACCACTGACAATTATTTCATTCTGTGGTATGATCACTGGTTCGATATATCCTATCAACGATGGACCGCGGTACAAAGCCATAAATATGGCACCAGAAACACATATAACAGTCCCTCCAACCTTAGTCAGACCTTCAAAACTCTGCAGATTCACTTTTTCTACACTGTATACATAAGATTATTAAACTATGTCATTGCTTAATACACAAGTGTATTGGGATAATAATCAAATTCTTTTTGATGCATTTATAGGAAATACATAAAAGACTGAAAGTAGAAATTGATAAGAGTGAAGCTGACCCCATGATGACAGCAAGTAGAAAGGTAAAGACAGGAATAGAAGGCTGTAAGGCAGAGGCATAAGTTGGATTTGTATAACCTAAACCATAAAGAAACAACACCTGGCTGCCAAATATCCTGATCATAAATCAACAACCAAAATGTATCACTAGCATGTCATTAGTATATAAGAAAAAAAAGGAAATAAGATGCTATAGGAAGGACCTTACCCAATTAATCCAAGAAAGAAGAATGACATGAATAGTTGCTTAGTAAAGGGTGGCCTTGTCTGTCTATAGTCACATTGTATATAATTAGGAAACTTACGATAGAAATAAAGTGAACAATATCCTAATTCCTAACTCAAAATAAAAGAGTACAGAAGTACAAAACATGGGGTCAAACCATTAAGATGAATTTGGTGTTGAATGATCTCTCATTAGATGTGATTTTTTATGGAACAATTGTAGCATAGATAGTTTAATACATGCATCTATGATTTTCTATGTTAGAATATTGAATATTTTGAGTTTATATCATTGAGTATATCTCTCGATGTTTCTTTTTGATGCATTGTGAATTTGAGGGGGAGGTGATAGATAATAGGGCTTATGTTATTGATTTTATTTTTTTATTCCAAGGTAGTAGTCTAGTTTATTAGGTGGGGGATTGGGTAGCTCAATCGGTTTGGGTTAAGGGTTAGGTAGTTGGAGGTTCAAGATTCAAGTCTCGACAAGGAGAAAAATCTAACATAATAATTAACATACTAACATTTGTTATTATTAAAAAAAGTCTGGTCCATCAGGTATTACTCTATTATCTTGTAACCCTTACTTTACTAAGTCATGCTAATTGTATTTTATTGAAACCTTAGCCGCCTTTGTTCTCTTTTTTCTTTGATTCTATATAGGCTAAATTGCACTTTTTGCCCACTAAGTTTCAAAATATTGCGATTTTGGCCCCCTATTAAAAAAATGGCAAAAATGACCCCTATGTTTAAGGAAATATGCTCTTTTGACCTCCTAACATAAGGGAAATATGTTTTTTGACTCCTTATCTTTTCAAAAAGTTGCGATTATGGCCTCTTTTTTGAGACATGTTGCGTCTTCTCAGCAATTTTAGGACGAAAGGGGCCAAATTTTCATTTTTTTAATAGGGGCCAAAATCGTAACATTTTGAAACTTAAGGGACGAAAAGTGCAGTTTAACCTTCTGTTAACAATTCTTAAGCAGACAACATACACGGCACGGCAATAAAATTTAATCATGTATGTCAGTTAAATGTGCAAAATTACTGTACCAAAAAAAAATGTGCAAAATTAATATGAAATTTAATATAATATCCTTTGTATGATGCAATATATTGTATATAGCAAAAAAAGTAAATAATGGATGGAAGGAAAGAATTGAAAGAGGATAGCTTGCTTACCTTTCTTTGAAAAAAGCAATGGGAGAAAGAATGAGAAGGGCAATGAGATCTCTATAGAAGCAGAAGACTAATTGGTTGACTCCAGAATTGAGGGCTACTTTAGTAATAACATAGTATCCACCATTGAAAAGCTGTACAACTACCATGCCCAGATGGGCCTTCAAGGTCTCACTTCCCATTGTTGTCATTACAGCTCACAACTGCTTCATTTTCATTTTCATCAGTTTTTTAAGGTTCACAAAATTAAAACACTGATCTTATCTTAGGACCTTTGACTTGTAGCGTGGGAAACGTGCAAGTATTAACTATTGAGACAGACAAGTTTGTTGATCATGGATGCTTCCATAGCTGAAAAAGGAAATAAATTAAACACATGTACGATTCAGAAGGCTGATGCTAGAAAGACAAGTTAAGAGGTTAAAAAATGAACGAGTTTGTATAATATGTGCAACATTTTACATGATAAAACAACTGAATGAATGAGTTTTTATTAAAAAACAATAATTATTAATTAAAAAGTTATATATTAAATATAAAATGTACAAATTCCTATTTTAAATTTTTAAAAGTTAATATTTTAAACTTTTTAACATGTGTAAATTCATAAAATATAACGATACATTTTCAAACTTCTAAAATATGAAATACACAACTTTCCACCTCAAAAAAGTACACAACTTTTAAGAAAATTTGGTTTCATAATTTATAAATTTATAAATCATCTTGTAAGCGGGTAAATACTTATTTGGTCATAAGACTAAATGTATAGTGTTTAGGCACACACAATGATGTTTATTTTACTTTATTTTTTTATTATTACAAAAAATTGTCTCTTTGTATGTGTGCCTAAACACTATATATTTGGTTTTGTGACTATAGAAAACTAGCTCCTTGTAACCCTTACTTGATAAGTCATCTAATGGTATTTTATTGAAATCTTAGCTGCCTTTTTTCTCTTTAATTCTCTATATTGTTGATCGTTCTCTCTCATACACACAATAAAAAAAATAGTGCACTAAAAAAATGGAGACTATGTGCGACCACAACTCCGACATACCCTCATGGCCACCCCTTAGAACACATAATAGATTATCGAATTTAGAACAATTATTGGTTAACACCTTTTTTCTACACCTCTCAAGTACACCCCCAACATGGCAGGGATAATTTAGTAAATTTACACACTCTTCTTTTTGTTGATTCATTCACCAGACCCCTGTCTCTCGTGTCAAACTCTTGGGCCTTCTCTCTTCTCTTGAGATACGAGAATTTTTGGTAAGAGAAATCAATCAACGGTAGAATCACATAGCACTGAATACCGTCCGACACATTCTTATGAACTGAGATGGCTAGAGACAGGTTAAGAGTCTCACATCGGATAGGAGATGGACTGACAATGTGTTTATAAGTGGGGGCAATCCTCACCTCACAAGCTGGTTTTGTAAAGTTGTGTTAGGCCCAACCACGATTTTCTAAGAGAGACGTGTAAGTTCATCATACTCCCTCCATTCATTTTTAACTGTCACTTCTGCAAAAGAATTTGTTCTTATTTATTTGTTGTTTTCGCATCTCAATACAACATTAACTATTATTTTGTCAATAAGTGTTTATAGTGGAGGGATAAATAGAAAGAACAAGATAATAAAAAATTAAGGGTATTATAGAAAAAGAAATAATTTCATTAAATGACCTTTATATTTGGTACAGAGTTGTTGTATATATGCTCTTTAGGAGAACTACACTGAGGTACCTCCTAGTCCTGCATATGTGTGTAGCAGTGTTCATGGAGGCGAATCGAATATATAAGTCCAATATCAATTCCAGATTTGTCCTCAAGAGATGATACTCTTGTGCCAGATGTTACCAGAGACATCGGCTCTGTTTTAAATGGTACAATAAAATTCTTAAGTTTCAAGCATTGAGCAATGATACCATAGTATTGATTCAAGAAAAGGTGGTTAATGCTGTTTTATTATGTTTTTACTTCACGTGCAATTATATCCACAAATAATATATTTTTTCAATGCAGTGTGAATATTTTGTCCAACTCTTTCTGATAGATCTCTTTGCTTGTTGTTTTGACTATTATATATGATTATTACACAAATTGGATTATAGTAGCCAAGTTGATATATTTCTGTAGATGGATTATTGCATGAATTTAGGATTGAGTGCCACTCATCCACATGGTCTCACTCAAAAGCTTATTGGGTCTATTAACATGAACATCCACATTGACTTATTTAACATTACTCACATCCACATTGCATTCCTAACTTCACTCACATCCACGTTTACCATTAATCAATTCATCTGATTTCATCTCTCTCCCAAAAACTTATCAAGTTCCATAAGTAAATTTTCTCAAGTTCACTCATTTCTTTAGGATAAAATTGAACAAAGTGATAAAAAAAAAAAAGGGTAACATACTATGGGCTTATTTGCAACATTTATTTAGATCTAGTGGCAGGTCTCAAAGTAAACTTTCCAAAAACTATGGGAGAATGAAGCTAACACACACTTTACAATATACTTTCTTTAACGAGTAAAAATTCAAATAGCATCGGAGCTTAATTGTAAAATGATTTCAAGAGGCTGTGTGGTTATCATCATAGCAATCTTAGCAACCAATTCAGTCTACTCCCTTATTTTTCAAGACTGCGTCAATTATCATCTCTAGACTTATTTATTTAAAAAAAAAAAATGAATTTTTATATATACTACTTGACATAAAAAGAAGTATGAGCATTTTATCAGAAAAACTAATTAATGTATGAGAAATGTGTGTTTAATGTATTGTCTTTTTCTTGAGCCAGATATAAGTTGTTTGGTCGAAGCATCCGTAATCAAATTGATATCTGTCAGTTCAATAATTGAAAATTACGTAATTCATTTTTCCTCAAAAAGAAAAAGAAGTTTTACTTCATTTGGCAAGCAACAACCACGTCATAAAGTCAATGACCACAGATAAGAAGAGATTTTTTTTTGTTTTTGTGTTGTGAAGCCAGAAAAAGTTGATCAAAATCAAGCACATAAGCCAGAATTAAAGCTCAAAAACAAAAACAAAAACAACTTCTGTTTCAACAAACCAATCATATTGTCTGTTCTGCAGAGAGGAAGATAGATAGTTGTGATGGCAATGGGAGGTGACACATGGAAGGCTCATTTGGGCATGGCTTTGGTGCAGTTATTATATGGTGGCTACCATGTCATCACCAAAGTTGCCCTTAATGTTGGAGTCAACCAATTTGTATTCTGCTTCTATAGGGATCTCCTTGCTCTCTTCATTATTTCTCCTATTGCTTTCTTCAAAGAAAGGCAAGCCATCCTCTTTTAATTCTCTTTTTTTCTGTCTATATTTCCATTCTTTTTTTTACCAACTTAATCTTATGGTACAATTTTCAGTATTTACCATTATGATAAATTTTGATTTGTTGCATTTGACTATTCCACACTTCACATGATAAATGGGAGAAAGAGAACGGTGATTTTACTCAAAAAGTGGTGTAATTATTGTTAAGACAAAAGTAAAAATTTGTATTTGTAAGACAAAGTTTTCATTAAGGTATTCTTTAACTAATACTCTTAAGACACTTGTTAGCAAGACCGTTTCCATTACTATAAAAGCAAAGGGCCGACTAATAACTTATGAGTGAATGATGTACATAACATTAATTATAAAGTATTAATGGAAAATAAGCAATTAAAGTTACATAGGAAATTAAAATGACAATTTTTTGACACAATTTTTTTATTTACAAATGTGACATGCAAAGTGGGACAAGACTACATGTTTGGTATTACGATGGGTTCTTCGAACATTGAAAAGTGACATTTGTTTTGGAATATTACAGAAAATTTCACATTTTGTTTACTAAGGGTCTATTGATCACTAAATAATATATCAAACAAAGATATTGTTGTAATTTAACTAAGCTACACACTCAAAGTTCAGAATTGGGATTTCACCTTGAAATGTTTTTAGCTTACTAGACAACAAAAACAACAACAATCAAAGTCTTATCTTAGTAGATACATGCATTAAATTATGCTACAATTGTTCTATAACGAATCACATCCAATGACAGCTCATTTTTAACACCAATTTTCTTAATGACTGTGACTGCAGACAGACAAGGCCACCCATTACTAAGAAGCTATTGTTGTCATTTTTCTTTCTTGGATTAACTGGGTAAGGAAGGTCCTTGCAAGTTGCAATAGCATCTTATTTCATTTATTTTTTTCTTATACTAATGGCATGCTAGTGATACATTTTTGTTGTTGATTTATGATCAGGATATTTGGCAACCAGCTGTTGTTTCTTATTGGTTTAAGTTATACTAATCCAACTTATGCCGCTGCTTTACAGCCTGCTATTCCTGTCTTTACCTTTCTCTTTGCTGTAATCATCGGGTAATTAAGCTCAAATAAGTCGATACAAATAGCTCCAAAGTAATGACATGGCCTAATTAACTTATTATGTATGCAGTGTAGAAAGAGTGAACTTGAAGAGTTCTGATGGTCTGGCAAAGGTGGGAGGAACTCTTATATGTGTCTCGGGTGCTGTATTGATGGTTTTGTATCGCGGTCCAACATTGATAGGATATACTGAACTGGTCGTTATACCACAGAATGACAGAAATGTCGGTGGTCAGCCAGAGCCTTCTGGATGGTTGATCAGTGGTTTACAGAATCTTGGATTAGATAATTTTGAACTTGGAGTTGTGTTCTTGATAGGGAACACTATGTGCATGGCTGCTTTCCTAACCATTCTGGTATCTACCTTTTTGTTATATCAATTCAATGAAAATTTTAATTCATTAAGTGACCCCTTTTGATAATACATCTTATCAGGAATGATCATTTCCACATAGCTTCGAATGATTTAGAGTTAGATCAAGTTCTTATTTAATGGCTTCTCATTGAGCCTTCTTAGCATAGTTATCAGTATCTTATGATACTCGTGAGTTATATCTCGATTTGATGCTAATTTGAACTCAATTGAAAGGAATCTCTGGTTATTTGGACATGAATCTCATCTCAAATCCCAATTCACTATGATGAATCTCGATTAATTCTAATGAATCACTATCTAAACATAGTGTAGGCAACCACTTGTTTTTGACAACTTTGTATAACCAACATCATTTGATATATGACTTGAATTTTTAATTATTTTGAGGTTCATATATGATATATGGCAATGTATCATATAATTCATAATAAGATTAGATTCACGATTTGGAAAAAAAGGTCTTCTAATTCACGATTCAAATCTCGATTTGATAACCATGCTTCTCATAGGTCTTCCTTTGTGATCTCTTTGGTTTTTTTATTTTTGATATCATCAGCAAATTTAATTTACTTCCATTGACTATTTTCAGGCGCCGGTATTAAAAAAGTATCCTGCAAATCTATCTGTTACAGCATATTCATTCTTCTTTGGAGTAGCACTAATGGCGGTAGTCTCGTTATTCATGACAGATTTGTCAAGTGATTGGATTTTGACAGAATCAGAAATACTTGCTGTTGTTTATGCTGTGAGTCACTAAGATTTTAAATCAATATACCATGAACCCTTATTAGCCATTGCTGTTGTAGATTATTTGGTCCATTTAACCTCACGTAACTATTTAGGCCACTGTCCTGCTTGGCTAGTTTTAGCGAGTATAAATCCTCAATATCAGTTAACAAGTTTCTGATAACATTCAAAAGCCATAAGGCAATGCTCTAGTTTACTTCTATCAATCAAGCAAAGTATGCATATTAAGAGTGTTGCTGAAAATTGCATTTAGGTAATATGCCCTAAGGCAGTGGGCAGAGAAATGAAAACTACCAGAGCATAGCAATTTAAGTTTTTTACTAAGGATGAGAATATTGATGTTATCCTATGTTCCAACAGTTTTGGCTTGTTCAAAAAAATCCTATGTTCCAACAGATACATACTATTATCTTCTAATACCTCGGTCCCTTTTTATAAGCTCTCTTTATAATTTTCGCTTATCATATGAATAGGTAGTAATATTATTAGGATTATATTTGAAAAATAAAATAAATGTATCTAGTCATTTGAAATGAGACTTATATTTAGTGACAATTGTTTTTCCCAAAAGAGACATATTTAACAACAGTGGTTATTTTGGTGGATTTTTAACATATGGATTGTGATATATTGTTCTTATTTGTTTAGGGAACTATTGCATCTGCCTTTAACTATGCAGTCATTAGTTGGTGCAACAAGATATTGGGGCCAGCTTTAGTTTCCCTTTACAATCCACTCCAACCTGGATTTTCTGCCCTATTGTCTCAGATTTTTCTTGGAAGTCCAATTTACTTGGGAAGGTACAGCTCTTTTTAGTTCCAGTTATTGATTCATTCATTCACTCATTCTATTATAATTTGACTATATAGCTACAAACTTACTCATCAAGTTGAAACAAATTGTGCTGGATAAGATTTAATAAGGAGATGTCGTAATATTAGTTAAACTTATTGAAGTTCTTCCTCTTTCTATTGCATGCATTCTGAAATTATGTTATCAAGAAATTTCTTACTTTACTTATTTTTATAATCCATGTGACAACAGTATCATAGGGGGATCTTTGATCATAGCTGGTCTTTACATTGTTACATGGGCATCTTATAAAGAAAAACAGGGAATTGTTGAAATTACTTCCCATGGCTCTTGGGTCTCTGAACCACTTATTCATGAAAAAAGTGCACACCAAATAGGTCATATATTTTCGGGGTCCTCCAGCGCATCATCAAACACAAAAATCATATGATTAAAAAGTAAGTCAAAGAATGTCAATGAAGGACAGCCTAGTGTAGGAGGCTTCCAGCAAGTGGAGTCTGAAAAGAGTAAATATACACAGCCTTACCTCAGCAGAGAAATTATTTTCTGGATTTGAATATGTGACTTCCAGATCACAAGACACCAACTTTGTTATTGCGTAAAGACTCGCCCTCTAGCTCAAAATGTAAATGACTGGTAAAAAATGGTTTTGGCAGTGTGATTCTTTTACTGATAATGAAGCATTTTCCAGACTATATAAAAATATAATGTGGAGGTGGATAGATTTGCTACCATCATGTAGGTTTACAATGCACGACAAGCATAGCAAAGATGTAAAAAAAGGTATAAGTATGGAAATGCAACATAAGATAAAGATGCAATGTGATCAATATGTTTACTGGCATATAAATGATGATTACTCTAACGGCTTGAAATATATTTTCTACACAAATTCAGATGTCATCACACTTTTGAATATTTTGCTCATTAATAGTGCGTACAAAACTAACAAATACATATCTTCATCAACTAAGATGATGTTTTCTGACATTTGCTTATGCAATCTGAGTGTATAGATAACTTGACCTGAGTGTTAGAGAAGTTAAGATGACCATCTCTACCCAATACACTAGTCATATTATTGAGGGAAGGACATGCTTGAGTTTATCAGCTCCTAACCCGTTCGAACAGGGCCGGCCATGTTTGGATAAGCAACTTATTTGGCTTAATAATACTAGAGCTTATAGGTAGACATTTCTCCTCTAAAAAAGAGGACTATATCTATAACACAAATAGAATAAAATCAAACTGCTTTGTTCAATATACAAACCAAGTTTGGATTGACTTATATTTTTGGCTATGAAAAATAAGGTTATCCAAATAAATAAGTTTTTATGATAATTCATAAGTTTTCTTTAATAAAAAATTATATCTTCATAAGTTTTTATTTTGACAAAATTTTCTTAAATTGTTTTTCATAAACAAATTTGACAATCTCATGAATAATATATAAAACTTATTTATTTACATAAACTCAAAAATAAGTCAATCGAGACAAGCACACAAACTTTTATCCTTTTTTTCTTTTTTTTCTTTTCAATGAATGAATCTATAAACTATTTTCCTAAGCTATCCCAAACAGCTTATAAACTGAAGAATAAGTTAGCAGTAATTTGAAGGGAGTAATTTGGTAAGAAGGGTCTATCAACACAAAATTACGTTTCGCTTCGCTACGCTTCGGACCGCGCCGCCACTGTCGTCGTCTTCTCGCCGCCTCTATTCGTAGAATGTCTTGCACTACTTTCAATGTTGCAACCTCTTTCAATCTTCATCCATGCATTAACCATGAAGCTTCTAATCCGTTTGGTTTCAGAAACCACTGTATCTTTCACAAATCTTCCACCCACTTGTTAAAAACCTTCAATTTAACCTTCACTCATCATAATTCGCGTTCACGCTCATTCGCCGCAACTGTTTTCAAATGTGTTGCTCAGAGTTCGGACTCACCTGCTTCTGTTGGGGTTCAAACAAACAACAATTCTAGTAAGCACTTAATCTTTTATGAAATTTCAGTTTTCTGTTATGAAATTTTGAGTCATTCTGGAGGTTTATTATCATTCATTCTAACTTAAACCTAGGAGATGTAGCTTGAGTCTAAGCATGATTTACACACTGAAATTTATTCATTTTATACTCAACAACTTAATTTTACAAAATCAATTTTTAGTCGCCCCACATAACCAAGCATGCATGTCATGTTGTATATGAATATGAACTATATACTAAATTTATTGCATATACTGTTTTTTGTTTTGTTTTTCATTTTGCTTATTCCTAAGAAGAAAGGGTGGCTGTTCTGGTCATTGGTGGAGGAGGACGTGAACATGCACTTTGCTATGCGTTACAACTGTCACCGTCCTGTGATACTGTATTCTGTGCTCCTGGCAATGCGGGAATTGCCAGCTCAGGAAATGCGACTTGCATCTCAGACCTTGATGTTTATGATGGTGCAGCTGTAGAGTCATTTTGTCGGAAATGGGGGGTAGGGCTAGTTGTTGTGGGACCTGAAGCCCCACTTGTTGCAGGTCTATCAAATTATTTAGTTAAGGCTGGAATTCCAACTTTTGGTCCATCTGCAGAGGCTGCTGCTCTAGAAGGTTCTAAAAATTTCATGAAGCATATGTGTGACAAGTACGATATTCCAACTGCTAAGGTTTGTCTTCTTGTTTTGAATCTCATCAAACATATCAATGATAGACCCTTGTTCTATTGGAATGATATTTTTGTGTGTTTTCTTCATGTATTATTGTATCTTATAACAAGCTCATATGTTCTTTTCCCTTAATTTTTTTAAGTACTAGGATCATGTTTGGATAAACAACTTAGTTGAGTACTTATAGCGTAAGAGTTCATCATATAAGAGTTTATCATAAGAGGTTCAATTAAAACTCTAATAAAAGATAAAATTAAGTCAAATTGTTTTCGTATAAGCTATAAGTTGTTTTCATAAGCCATCTTGGAGAGTTTATGAAAATAAGCTGAAAACAACTTACGGACATGTCATAAGTTGTTTCTATGAGCACTCCCAAATAGTCACACAAGTGATTATGTCGGTAAATAAGCTATGACAAGTCAATCCAAACAGGCCATAAGAGGTTCAACTAAAACTGTTGAGTGTTGGTTCCTTTTTTTTTTTTTTTAAAGAACTAGTGTTGGTTCCTTGATATGCAATATTTGTAATGCTGACAAAATTTTCTTATGAGAGTTGTCTACTAGTCTTGTCTCTTAATAGCTTTATTATTCAGGTTGGAATATAGTTTTGAGAAATGATGCATATAACTAACGGAGTCATCCTGTTTTACCCTTATTTATTCTCTTTATTCCATGTATACGGTGTTCTTCCCTGTCCTTCCTGTTTGTCTATTTTGCTCCCAGGTTTTTGCCGTGTGTTTACTTATGATGGACTTGTTAGTGCAGTACAAAACGTTTACAGACCCATCCACAGCAAGGCAATATATTCAAGAAGAAGGAGCACCAATTGTTATCAAAGCCGATGGACTGGCTGCTGGAAAAGGAGTTACCGTTGCCATGACACTTGAAGAAGCATATGAAGCAGTTGATTCAATGCTGGTGAAGGGTGATTTTGGTTCTGCAGGTTGTCGTATCATTGTTGAGGAATTTCTAGAAGGAGAAGAAGTGTCATTTTTTGCATTGGTTGATGGAGAAAATGCAATTCCACTAGGATCTGCTCAGGACCATAAAAGAGTTGGTGATGGTGACACAGGGCCAAATACTGGTGGCATGGGTGCATACTCTCCTGCTCCTATATTAACCAAGGAGCTTCAATCTACAGTAATGGATTCTATTATCATGCCAACAGTAAAAGGAATGTCAGCAGAAGGTTGCAAGTTTGTTGGTGTTTTGTTTGCTGGGCTAATGATTGAGAAGAAGTCTGGCATGCCTAAGTTAATTGAGTATAATGTGCGATTTGGTGATCCAGAGTGCCAGGTCAGTTAAGTCATAAAATGCAGTTTCTAACGTACATAGTTATAACTTCACCCTTGAAAATTGAAATAGGCATTGGTGACAAAAATTGTTTTAGGATTCTATAGTTGTCATATATTCCTAGCACACACGGTAGTTTAGATATGTTGGTGTGACATAATCTCTCTATAATTCTTTTGACCTTTTGTCTTTTGAAAAATATTTTAAGCGACTTTGATCTCCATAATGCTTGTGATTGCCCATATTTCTTTGTTTGGGGTCATCTTCATTTGTTTTTCAAATCACATGTTTATGGCAATTGATATTTCTGTTGTTAAACAAATTGATCCAAAACTTTCATCTTATATTCTTTCCCGTGCATAACTTTGACCATATTTGAGTAACAGACACTCACCAAACTATCATTAGTTTATTTACAAAACAAAAGGGGTGTAACCTTGGATAACGGATGATTACATTTACACTATGTTTTATGTCACTAATTGAAGCTATTATAACATATGCATGCCATTTTTCCTTTTGGAATTTTACACAGGTCTTGATGGTTCGTTTGGAGTCTGATTTGGTGCAAGTTCTGCTTGCAGCATGCAGGGGAGAGTTGAGTGGTGTATCACTGGACTGGTCTCCTGACTCTGCCATGGTTGTGGTAATGGCAAGTAAAGGATATCCCGGATCATATGAGAAGGGAACTATAATTGAAAACCTTGAAAAAGCCGAGCTTGTTGCTCCAGATATCAAGATATTCCATGCTGGAACTGCTTTTGATTCTGAAGGAAGATTTATTGCAACTGGGGGCCGTGTTCTTGGTGTTACAGCAAAGGGAAATGATCTCGAAGAGGCATGTGATCGAGCTTATCAAGCTGTTGAGAATGTGAACTGGCCAGGGGGCTTCTATCGTCGGGATATTGGTTGGAGAGCCCTTCCTCAGAAACAACATGCGTCAAAGGTGTAAACTACTGTGACAAGGTCAGTAATAGGCATTACTCAACAATCAATAACGGTGAATTGGATTACAAACCTAGAGCATCTCCAATATAAGTGAGGGTAATCCATAGTTGATGAATGTTGTAATTTATTTTTTGTATAACAGAATTGATAGGAGAAATGATGGTTAGATTGAGAGTGATACAGATTGATTTTAACCAAAAACTGTCTCACGTTGGTGATCTTTTATGCCTAGGTTATCGATGCCAATCCTATTAAAGAGCAGAAAGATACCTAGAGAAGTTGACATTGAACTGAGTTTTTGTTCTCTTCATTTATGCTACACAAATCCTGTTAAAGAGCAGAAAGACACATACAGAAGTAACAATATGAGCATTTATTCTTTTCATATTATACGGATTAAGTAATTGACGGTGAAAGAAACTGTTATGAGAGGTTCAGAGTGATATTAAAACAAGTTGAAACTCAAAAGGGTTGCCTTACATTCTTACAGTGTGATCTTGACAGAATGAAATGACTGCCCCAAGGACTCCCAAGTCTAAACAGATTTTACATTAAGTGAAATTTTTAAGAGTTGTTTCTTCTTGACATGGCATTTGGAAAAGTACAAATAAAATATGAATTACTGAAGAGGTGGAGAAGGATTCTAATCATGCTTCCTCCCGCATTGAGAATGATTGGTGGAAGCAAGTAAAGAAAGGATAAATCTTAACTGAATATCTGAATCTTGGTCCTACGGAACTTGGAACTTGGAACTTGGTCACCAGTAGCATCACCTCTCCAAAACACAACACCTGATTAATGGTGAATCATGTTTTTTTACAAGGAAAATTATTAGTGATTAATTTGTTAAGGGATAAAGATTAGTTAGTAACTCATATTCAGTCTTAAACCCTCTACATAATATTCCCTCCATTTTCCATTCCATGTGACTGAGTTACTTATTCAGAGATTTTCAGCATAATATTACCTTGGTGTTGTTTTTTGGATGACAAAATAAGTGAGTTATTAATAGCAAAGCAACACATCATTTTAACACACTTTTTTCTAAGACTCACTCCCTATAATAACTTTTTTCCACCATTCAACGGCAATATTTGAAAAATATTAATCAATTAATACCTAGTTAAATGCAAGTTCACGGACCAATTTTTTTTTAATTACTCAACAATCTTTGCCCTCCACAACCTTATCTCAACATTTTATTATTTTCAAAATTATTTTGTCTTCTCTCCCCGTACAATGTTATGGAGAATAATATTGTTTTTTTAGGTGTTTTTTAATGCATTGAAATCGTAACTTAGCTATGTAACTGTGTGTAAAATCATTAAGGAATCTTGAGTGCATGTAGGACAATCCCAATAAAAGAAAAGAAAAACTAATTAACGTGTCAAAGGTCTAAGGAACATGCACCAAATTTTCGTAAAGGAAAAAAAAAAGGAACCTGCACCAAAGTTGCTCTTTGACATTGGTTAAATGAACAAACCAATATAAAAATATCTCGTTGCAAAGTTTTTTTTTAATGGCAAACTTTTTTGAAAACTCTTAGGATTAGAATAATATTTTTATTTTTTTACAAAAGGATTAGAATAATATTTATTTCTTAGTTTGGATTTAAACTCAAAACCTTCGACTATTATCTTTTAGAGTTTAATTGTGGTGGATTGACAATTCAAAACAGTTTTACACACACAACCAATCAAAACATTATGAATTGTCATGTTTGACCCACATAAATTAAAATCATTAATTGATGTAGCAATTTAGAATGTTTTGATTGGTTGTGTGTACAAAACTGTTTTGGACCGTCAACCTACCACTATTAAACTCAATCTTTTAATTCAAATCAATTAAACTATTCAACCTTCATATTACGCTCAAAAGTGGTATTTTCTATTTTATAAGAGTTCAACATTTATTATTTTCAATACAAAACAATAATAGATGTCACCTCACATTATAGATGTATTAACTTGATCTAACATACTAACTATTACATTCTAATATTTGTCATCAAAAAAATAAAGTCATTTTAAACTAACGCATATACTACTACATTAATTTATCTTCTAGAAAATTCAAGAGCTCCTCTAAAAATAAAATAAAAAATCAAAGGGCTGTTTCTTAAAGCCTTCTGGTACCCTTTAGCATTTATTTTACGGGTAATAGTCATTTTATTTTCTGAATGTGTAATAATGATCCACAATAATTTTTTAATGTATTGAAATTTAAAATAGTCCATGATTATACACTAAGTTACTCGAAATAGTCTTTTTCATTAAAATACTTCATTAATATTCTCGTATCAGTTGCTCAATATACTTACTTAGATCATCTTCAATGGTAGATCTTATCACCTAGTTGAGAGTCTCAAATAAGCACTCTACTTGTTACGGGCTCCACACTTTTTAATATAAAAAAATTAAAATGTAATAAATATAAAATTATTGATTGATTCTTAAAAAAAAAAATGTTTAAGAAATTTGTATGAGATGTTGAGTTGGAGAGATTAAATGTTTATTAGGTGTTATTATTAAAAAATTATAAATATGTGATGTATACTCTCGGGAACCATTTCGTTATACGAAAGTGGATTTCTCCATTGTGGATGCTTTTATAGTCATATTAGTCAATTTAAGTATTTATTTATTGTCATATCAGTCCGTATATAAAAAGAGTCCATGTCAGTATTGAAAGACTATTTTAACGTTAGAGACTAATTTAACTAACGAAATTCACAATTAGATATTATTTTGAAATTTCAACATATTGAATGATTATTGTAACTACTTAATACATATTCAAGTACCAAAACGACTATTACCCTTTATTTAACTAAAAAATAACATGATAAAAAAAAAATCTCTAATACTTTTTTTTTTCAAATAGTGGTGACTAAAAAATTTACATTTACGATGAACACAATCTCTATAAATATTAAACAATTGTCTCTTTCAATTGTCATTAAAATAAAATCAATATATATCATACATCTTAAAATTGGATTCCATTATAAAGGGATGAGATTCAAATTGATTTCCTTCAATAATATAATAATTATCATTAAATTAAATGTTGAGAAGAGTGTTTCCCATCTCTACCTAGCTCTGATTTTACTTCACCGATAACAAAGGTGCATAAATAATTATGAATCTGTGATTTTTAAGTTTTAAAGACAAAAAGAAGAATTTTAATTTCTTTTGCCTTATAGTTTGGCAATACCAAATCAGAGCTTGATCAAAATCTTGTTTAGTTGCTTTAATACGAAGGAAAGGAACCATCAGGTTTGGTATCTGTTCCTTCAACCATCACCAACCCAATAAACAATTCCTCTCTATTTCTCTATCATGTTACAAAAAATTTCATCTTTGTGTTTCAATTTCAGAAATCAAGCTACAATTTCAATGGCAACACCAATGGGAAGTGACACATGGAAAGCCCATTTGGCTATGGCAATGGTGCAGCTATTCAATGGTGGTTACCATGTTATTACCAAAGTAGCCCTTAATGTTGGGGTTAATCAGTTGGTTTTTTGCCTCTACAGAGATCTACTTGCGCTTTCTATCCTTGCTCCTATTGCTTATATTCGTGAAAAGTATGTTCCTTTTGTTGATAAAAATGTATGCTTTTGTTGATTTCTTTATCTGGGTTTGGATGCATGTGATTGGAAGATGTTGCCTTATTTTTAATCCTTCTTTTATAAAGTTTGAATTTTTATTTGGTTTTGTAAGACTCTGATAATCTGACTGATTAAGTATAGAAGAAAACATAATTTATGAGTAAGCATCCTTCTGCAATAATAGAACAACAATATGGAAAAAACAAATAGACAAAAGTCGAAAGTAAGTATTGATCTTAGGTGATCAAGATGACTGGCCAAGCTTGAACAGCGTTTCATCAGGATGGATGGGGGTGGTACCTGCAAACATTCCGACTCTTAAGTCATTAAGAAAGTGAAAAGTGAGAGGTTTTAGGTGGAAAAAATTGTGTACCTTGCATTGCTGTGAAGAATGGTATTTTGAGGTGCCAAAGAGGAGCCGTTGGAGAGTGATGGAGGGGCGAATGGCGCCCATCAATGCCTGGATCCGGTGATCGTTGGGAGGCATTACTAATGGAGCCGTTGGAGAGGATCCAAGGTTGGGAAGTGGTTCCGTTGGATAGGGTCTTTGTGAAATGGGCCTGAAGATAACGAAGGACTGAACCTTGGGCCAATTCAGAACAAGTTTGTTAATTGATTCACTTCCAAGTTTTAGAGAGCTTGGATCTCTCCCTCCCAATTTTTAATCCAAATAACCAACTTCCCTTTTCTCATAACTTCCCTATTTATTACTCAAATATATAAGAAACATAACATATAACTACCCTCTTTCAATAATCAGAAACCAACCCACTTAGTTGGGTCTCCTATGGTATTGTTTATCAATGATTGATCTAACAGTGTGTAAGTTATATAAGATCAAAAGCAAGTGATAGCTAAACTTCAGAGATAAATACATACGTATTTGTATTTTGTTGGCAAATAACACAGCTGTTATGTTTACCTGATTTTTTATCAGGGTTGGATTATGGTTTTTATGACCTACTATTTTTTTAAGATTAGGGTGTGGGATATAGGATAATCCCCACTGTATTAGAATATTCCTTATTTTCACCTGGGAGCCGGTCTGACCACCTTTAGTTTGATGTTATTCATTATTATTTAAAAAATCTTGTTCTAGTATTATTGTTTGTTTGTTCCCAATGGTTTCAGACTTCCACTTTTATGATATATATGTGGTTGACTAGTTTGATTGTTAGCAGCATAGGCCAATACCTGCTAATTATGCTACAATCTGCATATTCAAACTTTAGAAATAAAATTTAACTTACAACTTCTTTGTGCCCTCTAAGTCTGATTGCATTATTCACTTTTCTAACGTTGTAAGAGTATTTTTTATCATACCATGATGGCTGAAGACGAACACGACCGCCCATTACTAAGAACCTCCTGACATCATTCTTCTTTCTTGGATTAACTGGGTGAGGTTTTTTATACTAGTCACTTAGTTCCTATTTCCTTCGCATACAAGGGAGAGAATCTTTTATTGACAGGTGTGGTATTTTTGCTTTGTGATTCATGACCAGGATATTTGGCAACCAGCTTCTGTTTCTCATTGGCTTAAGCTATACAAATCCAACTTATGCTGCTGCCACACAGCCTGCCATTCCAGTCTTTACATTTTTGTTCGCTGTAATTATGGGGTCAGTTTTGTGTATCATAAAACACAAACACAAATTGCACTAAGTGAATTATTAATAAACTTATACGGATAAACCAGGACATACAGTAATACATACCTTAATAAACTTTTTAATGCAGTACAGAAAGAGTGAACTTGCTCAGATCTGAAGGCTTGGCAAAGGTTCTAGGAACACTTATCTGTGTTTCTGGTGCCGTTTTAATGGTTTTGTTTCGTGGTCCAATTGTGATAGGATATTCAGAAATTGATCATGTAGCGCGCAATGAAATTAGTGCGCGTGGTCAGCCCGAGCCTTCTGGATGGTTTGTTGGTGGCTTACTGGATCTTGGGCTTGACCATTTTCATCTTGGGGTTCTGTGCTTGATAGGGAACTGCATGTGTATGGCTGCTTTTCTAGCCATTCAAGTATGCATCTTTTTACTATATCTATTAAATTAAATAGTTATTAATTACAGCGTCAAGCGAACACTTTTGTGGTCATTTTGTGTATGGTTGGAGCATTTAATTTATCACCGTTAATTATTTTCAGGCACCAGTATTAAAAAAATATCCTGCAAACTTATCCGTCACAGCATATTCATACTTCTTCGGAGCTGCTTTGATGGTGGCAGTGTCGTTTTTAATGACTAATGAGTCAACTGACTGGAGTTTGACGTCTTCAGAAATACTTGCTGTTATTTATGCTGTGAGTTACCGAAATTTTAAATCACTCTCCAATTTCAGGAACCCTTATTAGTAATTGCTTATGATTTCAGTTCATATTGATATTACTATATTAAATTGCTGGAGTTGTCTTCAAAATGTTGTCCATGTTAATTAATTGCAACATATCAGCATCAATTATTGACTGTTTGGTTAAGTAAGTCATTCTCACGTAATGATGTAGGAGTCAAAGTTTTTTGTTAGTTTGTTTTACTTTCGAAAGTTTTAACATTGGTTTTAATTATGATTGACTGTTGGTAAACAAATTTTTACTATTTGTAAATTATTTGGTGCAGCTTGTTTTAAATTTTTTACTGAAAGTGAAAAGTCTCTATTACTGTTGTCATGTGGAATTTTATTTTTTATTGGTAGAGGGAAGATTTGTGCACTGATAATGAATTCTATTTACAGTATTGAACTTTTGTTTTTAATTTCAATGCTAAGTATGTTTCGGTTATAATCAATCTGCTACCTTTGGCGAACAATTATTCTCTTTTGATGATTAATGGGATTTTTAATATTCCTCAATATTTTTATTTCTTTGCTTTTACCATGTTTTAAAGTTGTTCATATTTTGGCTATCCATATCAAAAACCTTTATTCATAACATTTTGTCTGGTTGTAATGGCTCCCCTTATGTGGTACATGACAAATATCATGCCATTGTTTCTATATAATTATTGATGTTACATGATGTGTTGTTCCTATTTTGTATCTCCAAAATAAATTTAAAATGTTGGTTCTTGAGTCTTCTTCGGATTGCGCAAAACCAAACGCTAGTTTGATATCATCTCATTTGTATGAACCATAGAAAGGACACGTTGTTGCCGAAACAACTGAACTCGCCGTTTCCCTTATTGACAAAAGTCACAAAAAAGTTTCTACCTTGGAGTGACAGTAGTATAGAGTAAGATGAGATTTTTCTGTCACGACTCAGTGGTATGTTCTGTCTTGTGATGCAAGATTGTTAAATGGAGGGAAAAGATTGAAGAGTATCCGATGTTCTTGCAAATATTGTGATAGATTTTACCCCGTTTAGATTATTTTGGTGGTTTTTTAACATGTAGATTTCAACAAATTTTTTCATTTATATTGTTCAGGGAATTATTGCATCTGCCCTTAACTATGGACTCATTACATGGTGTAACAAGATATTAGGGCCAGCTTTGGTTGCCCTATACAATCCACTTCAACCTGCTTTTTCTGCCCTACTGTCTCGGATGTTCCTCGGAAGTCCAATTTACTTGGGAAGGTATAGTATACCTCCTTTTACTTCCATTTATTGATTCATGCATTCTTTATGCTATCTGGAATAAATTGCTACAAAATCTAACATTAACAAAAATGTGGATAACTGCAATCTACCACTTCATTTTCTGAAACAATTTTACTGGTTAGGATCTAATATGAACCTTTTAGAAAAGGATATAGCAGATTAATCCAATTTTTTGTTGCTATTAAGAAAAGTTAATATTATTGCTATCTGATAACAACACAAATGAAACATGATGTAGCATTGTAGCAAGTCAGTCCATGAAGTCCACCATTGGACTAGGATCATATTAGAAGCTTCCCCTTATATCAAAATGTCATTACTTGATGAAGTTCATCCCTTTTTTTTTTTTAAATTATTTTATTTAGAAGTTTCTTATTATTCTTATGTCATTTTTATCCATGTGACAACAGCATCATAGGAGGATCATTTATCATTGCTGGTCTATATACGGTTACTTGGGGATCATATAGAGAAAGACATGCAACAGTTGGAGTTATTCCTCATGGATGGGAAGCTGAACCACTCATCCATGACAAGATAGGTCAAATTTTTTCAGGGTCCTCTAGTCTATCTGCAAGTCCAAAGTCAGCAGCTGATTAAGGAAATGAATTACAAATTATCAATGCCTTGTAAAAAAAGTTTTGTCATGGTTCTTCAATCTGTCACTGCTGTCACATTAATTGATAAATTAGATATAAACCTGTGCGATTCACGGACTAGTTTAGATAAACTTTTTGGTAAGAAAATGTTGTAATTAATAATAAGGGTTTTGTTGAAAAATTAAAAATACTGTATTTTGAAGCTGTCAGGTCAGGTTAGAACCATTTGAGGATAGTTAGTTCATGGAACTAACTCCATATTATTTCATATTGGATCCTAAACTGCGCTTGGACAGCGATCAATAGAAGATACCTTTTACACTTTCCTCTAGATTTTCTCAAGTATTGGCAATCTCATATTAATGTTACATATTGAAAATTGACCTATCAGAAGCAATAAGATGAAATAGCAATGAAGTTAAAAAAATTGATCACATTCTGCATCTGGCAGCATTGATAATCACAGTTTTGTTTGGGGAGACTGCCCATGATATTCTAACACACTGACTTTCATGAGCAAGTGGATTGTGGCATGGCATTGAATTTGAACATAAACTATAAGTGGTGGATCCAAGTGAAGATAGATTTTCATCTCATATAGCATTTTAAGTTTAGTAGCTTGTAATTAGATAAATTGAGTATGTATTTGATCTAGTCAACGTGACATGTTAGTTTGACATTGTTATATTTGAATTTTGACGCCAATATTAAATTTATGGATGAGTTCAAATTTACGTCTAGATTTAGGTCTACGATTTTGTAGCGCAATACTGTTTTACGACCTAAAATCCTAAATATTTAATCTAAACTTTTATGATTATAGTTGGAATGGTAAAACTAAAAAGGGTCATGAGACTTTATACCTGCTCTAGAGGGAATTGGATCACATACAGTATAAGGACAAATAATTTGAGACCAATGAATTTATTAAAAGTACTTTATTATACAAGTAATAATAATACCATTAAAGACAAATAATTTGAGACTAATGAGTTTATTAAAAGTACTTTATTATACAAGTTATAATAATAACCATGGAAGAACCCATTTGGGGTTGGCCTAGGGATTGACTTGGGATCTTGGAGTTTGCTCCTCCAAAGGTCTCATGTTCGATTCCCTCTAGTGCCAATTTCGGTGGGTTAAGTCCATACAGAGCTTGCTCTGGCTTTAAATGGGGCCCCGCAAGTGGGCGGTAAGATTGGTCCCCTCGGATTAAGTGGGCGGTGGGATTGGTCCCCTCGGATTAGCCAATTCTTGGATCGGATACCGAGCTTTAAAATAAAATAAAATAAAAAACAACCATGGAAGAAAGTTTAATGATTAAATTACCGAATTTTTTTTCAGGAAATAAAATACAATTAAAATGTTCATCTTGTGGGTTTTCTTTTGTCTACGGTGGTTGCTTTCGGCCTAACCGACAACTTTTCACAAATTCTTATTCATCTATTTTTTTTATCAATCTCTCTTCAAATTAATGAACGAGAAAATACATAAGTTGTTATATCTATTAATTGATGCAACAATATTTTTTATGTGACAACATATCATTAGATAATTTATATGTAAAATAATTGTAAATTAATATAGTAATTAAACTCATAGTACTAATATGGTTAAAAGATGTTAAAGTTGGTCTAACAAACAAAACAATATGGAAATTTTATAATTCTTATTTTATGGTTTGTTAGTATCTTAGTTTAATATTCTTATATTTTTCCAACCACCTCTGGTTATTTAGTAATCTTTTAAAAACTTTGAATACGAATATATAAAAGCATTTATTACTATATAAAAAATTATTATTAAATTTTAGACAAACAAAAATGCAGGATAAAATTGTCTCAATTGGTAAAAAGCTAACTCATATAAGATCGTGAGTTCAACTTATGCAAGATTATGCGTAACACTTTTTTAGCTTTGATGTCTGCTCTAACTCTATAAATCATGAGAGTTAAATTTAATTAAACTTTGTCTTTGACCTGAGCCACGACCTTTCACAAATTCATATTCTTTCATTTCTATATCTATCTTCTATTTAATGAATATAAAAACGTATATGTTGTCATATTTATCAATTAAAAATGTATGTGTAAATTATACATCATCGTTATAGTAATTAAAGTCATAGTACTAGTAGGTGGGTGTTTTTGGTTTGCAAAACAGTAAGTATTGGACAGAACAGTACAACACAAATTTTTTATGGCATTGAGTAATTTTTTGTTTTATACGATTTTTGGGAGACAAAATGCTATTTTGGTATTTTAGATAACTTGTACGTGAGACAAAAAGTTGTGTTGTGGTTTGGTGAGGGACAAAAATATGAGTTTTTGTCCTGTCCCTTGCCTCCAGTTTGTCCTGTACCTAAAACAGTTTTAGAAATCAAACACTGGACAACTAGAGTTGTTCTGTCATGTCCTTCATTTTTTAGCAAATCAAACGCATCCTAAAAGTTGTTCTAACAAAAAAAATACTTTGGAAAATCTATAATTCTTAATTTAATGCGTCAACAAAAGGTATCTTAATTTAATATTCTTATTATTTTTTTTCAACCAACTTTGATTATTTAGTAATCGAATAAAAACTTTGAATACAATAAATAAAAGCATGTATTACCATATGCAAGTAAATTAAAAAATTAAATTAACTAAAAATTATTATTATTTTTTACAAAATAAAAAAGTGTACTAAAAATGTTGATCTTGTTGGTTTTTTGTCTGCAGTGATTGCTTTCGACCTAACCGACGACCTTCAAACGAATGTTCTTCTTCCATTTCTTGTTCAATTTCTCTTCCACAAATTTCTTCTTCAAAATTCAAATTCTTTCACAATGTCTCCATCACACTATACCCTCAGAATCTCAAATTCTTCCATAACATCACTCTCTTCTTCAACTTGATTCATCACACGAAATGCCATTTTTTCTTCAACCACTTAACCAAAACCCCAAATTTCCATCTGGGTTTTCTCTAAATCGCTTAAAGTCATGGTCTTTGCAAAAATCGCTTCATTGGTATCTTTCAAATTCCCAACCCAACAATCTTCACTTTCTCACAAAAACAATCTCAGAATCTCTTCTTCTCTTCAAGATTTCTCTTCCTATTCCCATTTGAAACAACCCCTTGAAACAGTTACAACAATAGCAACACCAAGTTCTTCTAGGAAGAAATGCATCAAAGCTTTCAGGCTTGTAATTTTACTCACATTGTTTCTTTTACTCAGTTATATTGTTTTTATGTTAGTTTACTCTTTTTGGAATATTGGGTCTGGTAAATACTATGTTGTTCTTGATTGTGGTAGTACTGGAACTCGTGTTTATGTTTATAATGCTTATGTTCAATATAAGAGACATAGTAGTCTTCCTATAGCAGTTAAGTCTTTGAGAGATGGCTTGCATAGGAAGAAGCCGACCGGTCGTGCTTATGACCGAATGGAAACGGAGCCTGGGATCGATAAGTTGGTTTATAATGTGTCGGGTTTGAGGGGTGCGTTGAAGCCGTTGGTTAGGTGGGCAAAGAAGCAGATACCGGTGCATTCACATAAGAGTACTTCTGTATTCCTTTATGCTACTGCTGGTGTTAGGAGACTTCCTAGGAAAGAGTCGAAGTGGTTGTTAGATAATGCTTGGAATGTGATAAAGGATTCTCCTTTTTTGTGTAAGAAGGATTGGATTAAGATTATTTCAGGTACTGAGGAGGCTTATTTTGGATGGATTTCCCTTAATTATCATAGTGGTATTTTGGGTGTTAGTCCTAGGAAGGCGACTTATGGGGCGCTTGATTTGGGGGGATCTTCGTTGCAGGTTACTTTTGAGAGTGATCAACAAGTTAATACTGAGACTAGTTTGTATGTTAGGATTGGATCGGTGAATCATCATCTTACGGCTTATTCTCTTGAGGGTTATGGTCTCAATGAGGCGTTTGGGAAGTCTGTGGCGCATTTGTTTAAGAAAGAGTTTGGATCATCATCCAGTGCAGATATGGCTGGTAAAGATATAGAGCTCAAGCATCCTTGCTTACAGTCAGGGTACAAGAGTCGGTACACGTGCTCGCGTTGTGACAAAGGTGGAAGTCTTGGTGTTAATGAGAAACGATTGAGTAAGCAAGGAGGCCTGGGAACTTCGTTAGTGCTTGTTGGTGCTCCTAATTGGCAACAATGCAGTGGACTTGCAAAAGTTGTCGTCAATTTGTCTGAATGGTCCAATCTCAGTCCAGAACTTGATTGCGGAGTTACGCCTTGTGCTTTGCGAGAAAATCTTCCTCGTCCGTACGGCCACTTTTATGTGATTTCTGGATTTTATGTTGTTTATCGGTTTTTCAACTTGTCTTCTGATGCCACACTTGATGATGTGTTGAAAAAGGGTGAGGATTTTTGCGAAAAAAGATGGGATGTTGCAAAGAAGAGTGTTGCACCTCAGCCCTTTATTGAGCAGTACTGCTTTAGGGCACCATACATTGCCTCACTACTAAGAGAGGGTTTGCATATTAATGATAATCAAATTTCTGTTGGCTCTGGCAGCATCACTTGGACACTTGGGGTTGCATTGTTAGAAGCTGGGAAGGCATATTCCACTGGATTCGGGCTTCGGAACTTTGAATTGCTCCAGACGAAAATAAATCCTCCTATTCTTATTGCTATTGTGTTGTTTTCTCTTATTGTCCTTCTTTGTGCTTTATCATGTGTTGGCAATTGGAAGCCAAGATTTTTCCGGAGGCAATATCTTCCAATTTTCAAGCATAACAGTGGTTCCGGTGCTTCTGTTCTTAATATTCAATCTCCTTTTAGATTTCAGCGATGGAGTCCAATGAGCTCTGGTAAGCTATTTACACAAAACGGTTCCTGATTACCCAATAATAACTTCACAGATGAATTGTTTGGTTTAAAGCTTTTCCAAGATGCTTACCAAATACCAATTATATGTTAAATTTTTACTATTAAATGTAGTTTAATGGCCTTCACAATTATACATCCTGATAAATTTTTACTACTAAAACTTTTATTATTACATTCTGATCATATATCAAAAGGTTGTAGTTGTCACAAATCCGAACGAACCCTATTATTCAATATTCTGCGGATGATTTTGCTTTTTGTATGTATATAACCTAGCTGTTGCTTTGGGATAAATTATGCATTCTGTATGTATACAATGTACTCAATAATCCTTTTAGAATTGACCTTTGATGTCATTTACACCGTCGGTGCTGCAGAGGATGGAAGAATAAAGATGCCCCTAAGCCCAACAGTTGCAGGTTCACAAGGAAGTCCATTTGGCCTCGGCCGTGGTTTTGTTGATAACAATGGTGGCATCCAGCTTGCTGGGTCTTCTTTGCACCCATCATCTAGTGGCGTATCACATAGTTATTCCTCAAATAGTTTAGGGCAGATGCAGTTTGACAGCAGTAGTATCAATATGGGTGCCTTCTGGTCTCCCCATCGAAGTCAGATGCGTCTGCAAAGTAGGAGATCGCAGTCTCGAGAAGATCTGAATTCCTCTGTGGCTGAAGCACACCTGGTGAAGGTTTAAGGCACCGTTTTCTGGAAACATTGGTATGATTACATCGATATTCTCTTTAAAGTTTTATCTTTTTAACGACCAAATTTCTTAGAATTATGCTGACTTTGATTTTACATATAGGAATTCTTTTTGTTACATAGAATCAGTTGACTGTATGCAGATAATATTAAATCAAATACATATTCTTTTTTGTTGAATGTTCTTTCTGTAATTCATTGCAAATTCCTCACATATTAAGGTCTCCACACATTTTCCCTAAAGTTTGTAGCAGTGTTGTTAAATAGCGGTACTATAGAATAGCGGATTTTGATGAGTTTGCTATGAAAACCGCAATTCTGTTCTAGTTTCACTATTAGGACAATAGTGGCTGCTATTCCAGTTTCTGTTAGCTGAGGTAGTGGCAATAGCGGAAAGAAAATTTTAGGGTTTTTAACAATAATAAAACTGAAGAATCTGCATATGTGCTAAACATGACCTTTTTTTTTTGGATACATAACATGACCTGTTTATATAATAGAAAAAAATTTGATGCCATTTCATAAAGTATTTTACCGGGTTTAATGACAGCTACCTAATATTCGGGAGATCCGTTTCCCAAACTCATACACGTTTCAGTAGGTCTTACTGTAACAAGTTTGTCTGGAAATATGCGTACCCATACGTGAACCTTTTAATACAGAACCTATGTGGCTTCCGCTATTTGCTTGCAACACTATTTGCATTTCATATAGCAGATTGTGTTCCGCTATTTTCTGCAATCCACTGTTGATAACAATGGTTTGTAGATTTTGGATTGGCCTTTCTATTTGGCAGAAATTATCATGGCCGGATTTGAGTTGTAGATCTGTGAAAACTAAGTCCCCAACTTGAAAATTATACGGGCATTGAGCCTCAAGACCGTGTTATTATATTGCCATAATCAGAGAAGATTGTTTTTTTGCTCAATCTGCAATTTGTAAAAGGTTTATTTGTGTCTTTACATTTCAGAGGTTTTTGACATGAAGATGACTGGAGCTGAAGATGCAGCCTGATTGGTTGATTCCCAGTGAATTTACTTCTCGTGAAGCTCACTACTAAATTGGATTCCTCCACAAGTTGCACAGCACAAACAAAACAAGTACTCTTTCTAGGAAACTGACATATTCTATACTATTATGCTACTTGATGTCACCATGTTCTGCCTCAGTGGTTTAGTTTTTCTGGTACCCCTAAGCCTTTGGAAGTGAAGAATGCATCAAAATACTAACATGCAAAAGAAAGGGATCTGTTTCATCATATTGACAAGAACAGTTAGCTATTAACTTTTCCTATAGCATTCTTTAGACTAATTAACTGTCATTACTTACTACTACAGAGATTGTTCTTGGATAACCAATTGGAAAGGACAAACTTCTGGAAGTTGTAAACATAGTTTAATACTCATATCTTATACATCAAATATGCTACTGAATTTATTTTTAAAGTTACTAGCAACTTATGCTTTTAAAAGATGACTACAATGCTATTTACCATGTTAAATAAGGAGCAACTGATTTTGAAAACTTATCCAGTATTCAAATTACCTTGATGGAATGATGATAAATTATTTTAAGTGAAACTTCTTTAAACTTTTTTCATAATACAATAAGCTTTTTTAATCTCTAATTTAATGAACAGATTCTATATTTGATTACAGAGTATACTACAGGGACCTTATTCACATAACTAAAACTTGATACACTAGTTTTGCACAATCCTGAGCAATTTAGCTTTTGATAAAGTGAAATTAAGCTTATGTTTTTAAGTTTCATTGTTAAGATATACTAGAATGCTTCGAAATTTTGAATATAATGAATATTTGTTCACTGTAAAGACATTAAAAAATTTAGTGCAAATGTTGGATGATTTTTAGGGTCGGGAAGCGTTGTATATGCTCTACGATGGACGAACATTTGAAAATTATTCGAAATTTGAACAACTATTGGTCACTCTTGGTAAGTAGAAACTCATTGGTATTACTCGTGAGCGTGATCACAACTGCCTGTGATCCAATCAGTGTCAATTTGAGGACAACTACATACACTTGGTGCATCAAAATTCAACTTATTGTTTTATCTTGTTTTTGGTGAATAACATCCATCAATCAAACCATAGTCTTAGCAGTCAACTTTTACTTAAATATTGACATAACAAATGTTAACAATTTCAATTGTTTTTCTTTCATATCTCTCATGTGTTAACAATCTCATCATCGAACTTTTCACTCTCATTTTTTAGAAAATGCTAACAAATGTTTCTATATTTAATAGTGAGATTGTCAACACATAAAAACATGAGAAACAAATAATTGAGAGGATCAATTCCCCTGTAGAGTCTAGACTATATGCGACACCTCAGTATAACAATTACTCTAATGTTCATAAATTGAAGTTACAGAGTAAACTTGCTACTATTTTTTTTACTCATTTTTTAATAAAAGCTAAATTGCTTGTTGCATAGGTAAAACGTGAGTATTTGACATATGGAATGGAGCCTACATGTATTGTCAAAATTATAGTCCTCAAAACTCTCTGGGTCCCGCCACCCAAAATATCTCCTGTCCTGCTATGGTTAGCTTTCCCAGTTTCCCTCGGACTCGGATTCCCTGCTGTAGTGAAACAACACAGTTTCGATTTATAGCCCTTAGATCTTAATTGGATGGTACTATTGTAATTTTGTCAAACTCATCCAATGGCTAAAATAAAAACTGTGTTGTTTTTTACAACACCGAATCTGCATCTGTTTCCCTCATGCCTTTTCCTCCCTTCACGTCTACATGAACCCCACCAACATAAACAACAACAAAATTCCTAATCTCAATCAATTAGGCAGTAAAAAGAAATTAAAATTTAGCCTCAAAACAAGTAAGTTTACCCTTAAAAAAAGGTTAAATAAGTTAGTTTAGTAAAATATCATGTTTTTTCACTAATAATCTGTGTATAAAATTTTTAAACTTTTGAAACGTAGGGATTTACAAGATATAGCCGTATCAAATGCTACTACTTAACTACATTTATACTACAAACCAAACGGTTAAATATACAACACTCTACCTTACTGTATATAAGTGGAAAATTACAGTATCTACAATTTTTCATACCCCATTTCTTTCTGTAATTGTTTACCGTATAAACATCAATAATTGTGTCTTAGAACAGAGACAAAAAAACGTATGTCTTCATCTCTACGACACCGACAACTTGGTGATGTCACTCTCTTTCACAAACAATCCATGAAAACCATACGGCACCCTCCTCGGCAACTTCACCTCCGCCACAATCTCAAACTCCGGCGACTTTGCATCCATCACCATAAACATTGACTCACTCTTCTTCTCATCATGCACATAACTCACTAAATAACCATCATCCTCTTCTTCACCATCCTCCTTCGCCACGAAAAACGGCTCACCACCATAACAACCCTCTCCATACAACCTGCACCCAACTTCCTCCCCTTTCAACACATCTATCTTCACAACCCCTGAAAACTTCGGCATTGGATTCCCAATTGCCGCGTAAATAAACCTGTGTTTCTTCCCTAAAAACTCATTGTTTATCACTGCAAAATCAAGATTTCTTGCTGATAACGGTTGTCTTGTTACTATCCCCGTTTCTACGTTAATTCTCACTTTCTCAATCATGGCATGAACAAGGTCCATTCTCTCCATCACATGCTCCACTAAGAGAATATTCGGTCCTACCAATGTAACTGTTTCCCCATCTTCCTCATCCCATGCGTTTATCGCATGCATAATATTAAACCCTGGAACATCAAACCACTTCATCTTCAACTCGTCATTAGCATAACGAGGTAAAATTCCAATCCTTGAAACTTTTGATGGATCTGACCTTACTGGAGAACCACCGAAAATCATGTCAAGAGGTTTCATTTCAAGCTGTATATCAGCAAACACAGCGTATTTTTTAGTAATGGCGAAATCGTGAAGAAACGAAGGTCTTCTCAGGGAGAATACTGGAACGTCGTTATGTTTAACACCATTTGCATCAAAACGGAAAAAGGTTAAAAAAGGTCGAATGGGACCATAACGGAAAGCGAAACATTCACCTGTGTCGCTGTCTATTTTAGGATGCGCCGTCATACTCCCCAAGAGTTTTCCATTAAAATCATGACGACCCATTGTTTGGATGTCACCGTTTGGTGTAAGTTTGACTTGATAAGGAAGATCTGATTCTCCTAAAGCAAAAAGACGGTTACCAAACAGAGCCAAACTTGTGTTGACCAATCCGATGCCGTTAGAAGGATTATACTGACCGGTTAACACACGTGCTATAACTACGGATCCACGTGCTGCTAATGCAATAAGCGAGTTGAAACCAGAAAACACGTTTGGGATAAGTTGGTGACCAGCTTCGTTTTCGATTTTGTATTTGTAAGTTTGAACGTAACGGCTACAGAGTGTGGCTTTTCCGTTTGAGATTGTAATGGCGTGAAGCATGCCGTCACCGTCGAAGAGGTGGTAAGGTCCACGTGGAAGGAACTGTGGGTTTGGTCCGTTTCTTATGTAAGCGCCGTTAAGTGACGGTGGAAGTGTGCCTTTGATGATTTCACATTGTGTTGGAGGGAGTTCGTCTAGGACTGGTGCAAAGTTTTGGGACAGAACATGTCTTGGATCTACCGATGGTTTTATTGGTGGGTCTATGAAGGTGTTGATAATGTCGTCGAGTGTGTTGAGTATCAGTGCTGGGATTGATGATGTTTGTAGTCTTTTGTTTGTGTTTTTGAGTTTTTGGGTAAAAAGTGCATGAAGAGTTTTTGTAGGGGGTGTTGGGGTGGTTGTTAGTGTCTTAGGCTGTGATGTTTGGGGTTTTTCTTCGGTTCTGACGGATGCTATGTTAAATTGAGGGATAGGAATTGTGGGTGGTTGTTTAGTTGTTGTAATTATGATGGGTTTCGGAACCATGTTGATATGGTAAAGTGGATTTTGGAGAGGAGATAGTAAGAGTTGTAGTGTAAGAGTGAGGAAATTGTGATAGAGGTAAGGAGGGAGGTATGATACTTATCGTGTACGTTGCATGAGAAAAAATAAAATACGTACGTACGATTGTTGAAGGTTGGTGGTATTTCCTTTACTTGAATTATTATTTATTATTATTAGGAGACATATGGTTTCTGACTTGCCAAGTTTAGTTCTATTTTTTTATTTTTTTTTACGGTAAGTTTACTTGTATGATAAGTGGTAACATGAACTAATATTGCTGCTGATTTGTTTCATGTAAAAAAAAGGAAGAAATGCTTAAACTTACTAAGAGCTCTCTCTATTAACCTAAAAAAATCATGTTTTCAGCAGTCATATCAATGAATAGCATAAGGAATAATGCAAGAGGATAAAAGATATATTGTTACAAACAAGTATACATCCATGTGGTGCAAATGAAAGCATACACCTAAATCATGATACTTGAGGGACCGCATTCATATAATTGAGTTCAGACTTGATAGACTAATTTTGCACAATTCTGAGCAATTTAGCTTTTAATAAAGTAAAAATTAAGTGTTTTTTTTTTTTTTTTAAGTTTCATTGCTGAGAATTGAGATATGCTAGAGTCCCTCAAAATTTTGAAGAGTTTAATAGCAGTGAGTTGGCAGTGTAAAACAACTTTGCATACACAACCAATTAAAACATTTTAAATTACTATATAAATTAAAAACATTAATTGATGTAGCAATTTAATTTGTAACATGATCGACGTTGATTAAAAAAAGGGTTAAATATGTTTTTGGTCCCTATAAATATGTCAACTTTTCACTTTAGTCCCTCTAAAAAAATTCTTCAACTTGTCCCTCTATAAAAAATTCTTCAACTTTTAGTCCCTCAAATTTTCTATCTTCACTTTTAGTTCCTCCTTTAAAGTAAACTCATATGTATAATTTATATTTTTGAATGAAATTTTGCAGAAAAAATTATAATATTATAAGAATCTCTTTCACAAAAAATTAATTTTTTTTAACAAAACATGAATTTTTTATATTTTTTATGGTTAAAAATTCATATTTAATTTGTGCATTGTTAAAAAAAAAACGAAATTTGGATTTTTTTAGAATATTTTACACATTTATGCATAATTTTATTAAAAAATATAAAAATTAAATTAAAAATAGGGACTAAAAGTTGAAGAAAACTTTTAGAGAGACTAAAACAAGAATTGATATATTTATAAGGACCAAAACATATTTAACCTTAAGAAAAAATACAAGACAAACATAATATTAGTTGAATTAAAACACACTAATATTGGTTGGCTTCTTCGAGTAATACCAATAAGCTTACTTATGAAGAGTATTACCAGTATTTATTAAAGTTTCGATTAATTTCTCAAACAATTTGTCTACCATAGACCATATATATGTGATACTTTACCCAATTCCCATCCTAATTAGAAACATTAGTACTAACTCATGCATGAACTTCTACTCAAATACAGTAGCGTGGATCGTCAACAATGTTTTAAATAATTCTGTAAAAAAAAACAATGTTTTAAATAAACCTAATAAAAAAATCAATAAACCTAATTGTAAACTATACATGACACTTCTCCAAGTTAGCAATTACTCTAATCAAAAAAGACAAAAAACAATCAATCTAATATTCATAAGGAAAGTATTTGATGGACACTTCAATAGAAAAATATTAATAATGTGCTTACACTTTGAGATAGAAAGAGGCAAGATATAATGATGTGATAGAAATGCTAGTTAGAGCCGTTAAAAATGGGTCGGATTAATTGACTAATTGACTTTATGACTTTGACATGTATCAAATCAATAGTGATATCTACTAAACAACTAGAGTAAATTACACTCCCCTCCCTTCAAAGATGCTTGAACTACACTCCCCTCTCCTCTTATGTTAAAATATACACTTCCCTCCCTTCAAAAATAAAATTTACACTCCCCTCCCTTATAAAATGCTTGAATTAAAACTCCCTCCCTTAATAATTAAATATGCACTACATTTTAATCTATTTTAACATAAATAAATATTTTTATGATATATATTAATTTTGAACCATCATTAAGAAAAATTAATTCATTTCTTTATAATTTAAATGTCAATGATAATTACATTTAAATATTTTGCTATTGATTTGATAATTTAGAGTATAAAATTAACTTTTAAATAACCATGTTTTATTGTCTTTAGTAATTTTTCAT
>Ga0315915_1000376_pt1 | contig 43868 bp, 24 predicted proteins | sample MpolbnodulesMG_FD_207738 | JGI IMG/M metagenome (GOLD analysis project Ga0315915, IMG submission 207738) | Medicago polymorpha root nodule microbial communities from Los Angeles, California, United States - branched nodules | ecosystem: Host-associated > Plants > Roots > Nodule | place: USA... | reverse complement strand
TTCAACCTTTCTCCTGGTACTACATACCCATGACGAGCACAACGAACCAAACCGGGTCGGTTCAAACACGTGCAAGCCGGTCTGAACCGTTGAGACATAGACATCTTTGGTGGAAGTTGTGTACTTTCTTTTGTTTGTTGTTGTTGTTGTGTGTCTTGCATTTTTTTCTTCTTAAGCTAAAATATGAAACAAAATAGAACAAGTTTGTGTTTTTTGGGTTTGGAATAGAGTTCTGGAGTTTGAGATTTTATATGAAAAGATGTGTTAAAATGAATGAGGAAGGTTCATGAATGAATGATGAAATTGTTTATGGGTTTTTTGAATGCTTGACCAAATTGAAGACTTGGTAATGAGATTGTTGATTTTGAATTGAATTGGAAGAAGACTTTGTAAATGAATTAATATATGTAAAGTGGGTGTGTACTAGAAGTAGTAATATAAAGTGACAATTTTTTTGACCGGTATACGTGTTTGTTAGCTTGTGAATACTTGGAATTTGGTCAAATTTCTAGTGCTTGAAACACAAATTTGAAATTCGAACGTTTGATTCATAAAAAAATAAAATGAACGTTTGAGGATTCCTTTGGGATAATTAATGAGTCAATTGGATCTTTAATTATTTATTTATTGATTAATCTTGTTTGCCACGTTTTGGAGCTGGAGCTAGTCAGAAAAACAACGTTCACAAAGGCTGGGTCTAACAACTGGCAAATGGGCCATGAAGCTCACTTGGCATTGATGGAGACCACAAGAATGCTTATATATATATATATATATATATATATATATATAGTGAATTTAATAATTTTATTTTGATTAATACAATGGAGGAGAATCAGCTTCCATTCCACATATCATATCTATCTAATCTCTTGTCTAGCATAGACCAATTTTTGTTCACAAAATGCGGTATACAGCTAAATCCCAACTAAAAAGCTTAGTTGTTTCTGTTTGTTGGGCAAATTGGGTCATGCTTGGGAAAACTAAGAACTTATTTGCTTACTATTTTTTTTTTCTTTGGATCCAACCCACTGCCACCTACTCCCTCATTACATGATTATTTATCATTATCATTGTATTATTACATGATTTATCATTACAGATTTTTTATTTTTATTGAGCATAGTGTTTTTAGTAACCCGCGAACTAATCAAGGGATATATATGTAGAGCTATCAGAAAAGCCCTATATTGAAAAGCCCCCTTAATTGAGCCCCATGTTAAGCCCCGTATTATTAGGCCCCTCTTAGTTGAACCTTAGTTAGGCCCCAGCCCCACTTTGTCTAGAATTACTATTGGGCCTTGGTGAAGGCCAACTTTTGGCCCACTAGTGATTCTGACATATTTTTGTGGTTACCAGAAGTGATTACCAAACCCACTTCTTCTTCAACATTCAAAAAGTGATAATGCAAAACCCACTTCATCCTCTCATACAGAAATGGTGTAAGGAGAAATCTGCTTCTTCTCCATCCGAAACGTGATTAGCGAAACTCAGTTCTTTGTCATTCTTCTTCCTCTTCCTTTTGGTTAGTGTTTAGCATCTCTGTTCTTGTTAAATTTTTCCATTTTATGCATTAGTTTCATGACCCACAAAATTGTTCTTGAGTTAAATTTGATTGGGTAAAGATGCTAAGATTTTAAGTTGATTAAGGATGAATTTGGGTATGTTATTTTTGTATTGATGGAATAATTACAGTTTTAATCTGATTCTAAGAAGGTTACTCTATGATTTAAGGATATAGAAAATGTTTCAATATCATTATTACAATGTCGTATTAATAAATTTAGTAGAAAATATCTATGTTTATTAAATCTGATTCTGAATAGGGAAATTCTGCAATTGTGCTATTTATACAAAGTGCCTCTAGCGGTGTTGAAACTAGCTAAGCAGATAAGGGGAGTTGCGTGTTACTGGGAACATTTTAGAAGAGTTCTGTACGCAGAGAGCTAAGAGAGAAAAACTATAGAGACTCCTTAAAAAAAGTTCAGGAAAAATATTGAGGAAAAAAAATTTGGAAAGAAAAAATTAAGGGAAATGGGGCCAATTTTAGGCCCCCTTAATATGTAGGGCTTGCTATTTTGGGGCTTATAAAAAAAAGGACTCATTCACTTGAAATATTTTAAGCCCTCATGTCAATGGAGTTGGGGCTCAAATTATCAAGGCCCCATAAATTGACAACTCTATATATATGTAACACTTTGTCAACATTTCGAATTTGAATATGTTGTTGTATGATAATTTTTCAATAGTTAGTATATTGATAACCATTACATAAAATCAAATGGTCAAACTGCATGCAAGGTCGAATGTTGCTGGAGTGCTAATGACAATGTCTTCATCGTTAGATTGGTGGAAAGGAGTTTCAACGATATCAAATTGGGAAGAGATGGAGACGACTCTGGTTCACTTAATGTTGGTGTTACATCATCAGTCGGTTCCTTAAAAGTTATGGTGGAGTACAAGTGGTCGGATGAGAACAATGGTGAGGAGTAAGTGTGCAATGACCTAGACTATATGATAAATTAAATTGTCTACTCAAAAGTCAAATGGAAGGGTTTTGTTGTACATCTCTGTCAAATTCCATTGCAATCGAGGAGGGAGAAATAAAAAGGTAGTTTTGGGTCGGCGTTGATGAAGGGTGTGGATGACATTACAGATCAAACAAAAACTTTTCTCTTGGATCTAGGGTTGTGGAAAATGGGTTAAAAGAAGTATGGGTAGAGGTGATTGAAGATAAAATATGAGGGAATGCAAGTCTCAAAGTACAATTGCAAAAGCTAGAGGAGTCCAAGTGGTGTGCCTTGTTGGTGCACTTTGTACCAAGCCACATGCTAGCTCTCATGTACATGTCACAATGGGCTGAAGGAGTTTAAAGTCATTTGGGCCTAAGACATACTATTTATTGAATAAGTGGGGGGTGTCACTTAGGGGATGGTCTAAATGACTTTTAAAGGAGAGGGAGTTTGGTTTAGGCCAAAGACTTGCCTCTTAAGCCCATATCGCAAAAGTTGGAGGACGAAAGTCAATTAGTTAAGAGACTTAGATATTAGGATGTGGTTTAGCTACATGAACTCTACCAGATAAATCTACAACTTCATACCTCACATGTGAGAACAAGGATAAAGTTTGTGCAAGGAATGAGGCAAAAGAAGGCATGGTGTGCACATATTGGAAGAATTTTACGAATTTCTTATCTTCTTTTAAATGTGGGGACATGGTTAGGGCAGTTAAGGAGGGTCCTCGATCAAAAACGGGAATCAGATTCTATTAAACTCTTCAAGGTCCAATTCACTTTCTTCAATGTAGGGGTTTTTTAGAATATGAATAATAATAGTATAAGGTGAAGCAAAAGGTGCCCATTATCATCAATCCAATCAATATAGGATAGAGGCAAACATTTTATTTAATATTGAAAGGTGAATCTCTGTGTTTCAAGTAACGAATTGAAAGGTTAATTTACCTTGAAGCTAATGGGAATAGTTTTTAGAATGAGGATGGGGTTGAAGAGGTTGATCAACGATAATGTTTACTCCAACTATTAGAGGCGGAGAGCTTGGGTGAAGAGAAGGATAATTTGAAATTTATTAAAAAGTTATATGGTTGATTTCTTAACCTTACAAAAAATTAAGAAAGAGACTTTGGATAGAAAGTTTTGCACTCAATTATGGGGATGATATTGGTTTAATTGGAGGTTTGTTTTGGTGGTGGGGAGAAATTAGGGTATCCTATATATTTGGAAGATTTCTAAAGGGAAATTTCTAAACCATTTTCAACGTAGATGATTTATGTGTGTAGTTATGGAATAGAAGTCAATGCCGAAAATATGTCTAGTGGTTAATAATTATGCAACATGTGGTGTTGCTGCTAAAAAGAGGTTGTGGCAGGATGTCATCTCAATGAAAAAAACTTGGGCATTCAACTTATGGTGTATGGTAATCGAACTTAATGCTATAAGAAAGATGGGGAAGGAGAGGTAGGAATCCCCTAGTGGCCCAGTCGGATGATATGCATACATTTAACCCTCTCATTAAGTCAATGAAGTTAGTTGAACTTTCTTTATTGGGGAGGAAATTTATGTGGACCCAACTTAACAAGAAATGTATGAGCCGCTTGGTCGAGTTTTTGTCTCACAACCTTTGCTGACTAAGTAGTGTGGTCTGAGTGTTTGGGCCTTTAGTAGATGCATTTTGGATCATTGTTTTCTAGTTATGAATTGTTGTATTTCTATACTATTTGTTATATTTCAAAAGTTATAATTTTCATACTTTGTTTCATATTGATATGTCCACAAATTAATTATGTCTTACTTGGTCAATGAGTGAGTTAATTGCAAACGTCTATATGCCTATATTATTCCATTCCATCAGTTTTGTAAAATGGTTTTAATTTGTAACTGAATGGAATTAAATTGCAACGGATTGATCTTAATTGGTGCAACGGATGACATAGATATAATGCATATATAGAAAAGCTTATTGACTACTACATTTTGTGCTGATCATTATTGAAACAAAACAATTAGAATTCTCCCTCACGTGTTTTCCATAGAAAAAAATTTATCCTCACTTTCATGCTTTTAGACATATACATAACCAATACAAAATCAATTTTCATCAAGCTAATACATATCTTGGGTCACATCTTCCTGATTAAATTATATTCTTGCTAGTTCTGTATCCTTGATTACCATCAAGAAGAGTCTGTTAAATCCTGGGTGGTTAGCGTATTATACGCGGAAAATCCTTGAGGACAACGTGATCAGCGTGTCTCAGACTTTCTCACGAATTTTGTTTTGCAAGTATTTGTAGCAGTTTAACAACATAAATTAATCTTCTTTTGATTTGGGACCAAAATATTTTAGGTTTAATAAGCATTTGGTTTATAATATTACACATGTGTGGGCTAACTATACACCATCAAATGTTTCTAGTCGTGGGAATCTCTCTATAAGGGGGAGTGTTGAGTGAAGGGGTGGTCTCTCAGTGTATTTGGTGCCTGGGATTTATTGAGTTGGATAATAATTTATTTTGCAAATGTAGTTAAGTTCGGTTTGGTATAATATTTTCAATTGGATCGAAATGGTTACAATTTTTCCAGACAATCTTCTTACTCTCCTTGATTATTCACGACATCTACTTGAAAGAAAAATCATTGAAAGAGTCTTATTCTCCTTGAAGCTATTGCATACATATCTTGGAAATGCTTTTTTTCTAAAAAGAAAGAGGGATTTTGTATGTTTTATGAGTGGTTTACTAATCTTCTTCTCTGAATTACTAGCTAGGTTCCTTAATTTTTTTGTAGTTTTTTGTGTGGATCAAATACCCCTTATACCTTCCTTCGTTGAAGTGGATTTAGTGCTCATTGTACTCTTCTCATTATCATTCAATAAATCTGACTCATTTTTTTTTTGTTTTCAAAAAACCAAAATAATATTAACACACTATCTAACCATAAAAAATAAAAAATATAACCAACATATTATCTAGGCAAAAGATGTGCCAAAAATATGAAGAAAAAAAAAAAACAAAATTACAATCAAACAAGAAACAAAGGAAAACCTGAACAATTAAAGTAAATGAAAGACCACCCTTACCAAAAACAAAACCCCACATAAAAACCTGATTAAAATAGAGGAAATGCCAGATTTTTTTGGCAAATTTTAGAGTTTCATTCTGGTCCGTAATTAATAAACGTTCTGTTTTTGTCCCCCAAATGCACAATTATCACCAAAATTCCATTCACCGTAATTAAACCCGAACAACTAAAGTAAATGAAAGACCACTCTTACCAAAAACAAAATCCCACATCAAAATATAAAACTAAAAACACCCGAAATCAAAATATAAATAATGATTGAAATTAACCACACTTTAAAAGATTAGTGCACTATTTGAGTTTAAAACCAAAATTTAATATTTACTTTGAATCACCACTACGTATGCATGTAATTTAACCTTATTAACATGTACCATGGTATATTCCATTCACCCAAACAAACAATTATTCCTTTCCCCCTACAATAGCCAAACATAAACAAAACAAATAACATGCAACCTCTCTTTTGAAAGCTAAAGATTCGAACAAAATTCACAAAATTGATTGACATGATAAGAAGCATTATTTGTTATGAGTGTTAGAAATATCTAACCAATTATTTAGAATTTCACACCAAATACCAAATACTCTCAAGAAACCCGCAATAAAAAAATAAGTGTTAGAAGTTTTCAACATCACCATAACCTTCCACACAAACAAGAGAGTCGTTTAAAGATTTCACGCCAAATCGAGTTATCTTTCCTAATCGACTCACTTGATTGTGAGATGTTCAACTACAATGAGGTGTGCAGCCACTATAGTTAGCTGATCAAATGCTCATCAAAAACCAAAATTATTGAATCAAATCCATTTTCATTTGAGGACATGCTGGCTGCAGCTTGTTTTATCCATTTCTTTTATAATATATTTGTTTACTATCTTTTTGCAAATAATTGGACGGCACAGTACAAATTCAATGATTGACACACTCTATTATACATTCCCCAAAGTGGATTGTGATTATTATACTTTCTAGTTAATTTATTTTTTTCTTCCTTTTCATTCCATTGATGCAAGGGTACATGTTACCAAAGGCAGGTGAAGCCTAACATAAACAGTGTTTTTATAAGGAGTAGGGGACTTATAACCTACATGCTATGGTGGTGGGGACACAGTGCCAATTTTGACTTTATGCTAATTGACTACTTTTATTTTTATTATCCATATATTGTCATCTTTGCATAGGTTTTTTTGTTGGCTAGCTTCTAAGTCATCAATCAAGATATTGAAGACATTTCCAATATTCTTTTCTTTAGCAAGTTCCATCCATGAAGATTGAAAAGGAATACACCGTTTGATGCCACTATATGTTCTATATCAACTTAAATGCAACAAGTCAAAAATTGTATGGATTTTTTTCCTCATTATCAAAACCACTCCACCACTCAAAACTTTTTCTCCACTTTTCTTTTGTTTTACAGTTAAATATTGGTATATAATTTATTTATATGATAAAGACAATATTATATATGTCTTATGTGTATATTAATGTTGCGTGAATCCTTGAATTTATCACCACGTACAATTAATTTTTTGACAATTTTATTTAGTTTCTTAAAAATAGAAGAAGAAAATGACATTTAATTAATTTGATGTAACTTGAAATTAATATGGAGTCGTAATTAATTTGACTATTTTCATTTTTAAAAAGTTATAGTATTTTGATTAATTTATAGGGTCATACATTTTTTAATTAATTATTTAATCATTCAAATAATATCATATTAACTAGTTTTTTTTTTTTTAATCTTGCAATCAATTTTTCTTTCAAATAAGGTTTTCTTTTTGCATGCATAAGTGTTAGAATTCTAACTCTGATAACTTCTTTAAGGTGACGACTCTCTCACTGTTCAGAGTCAGATGCCAACCATATTTTGAAATGGTCTAAAAAAAATCATTGGAATTTTTTTAGAGGAGAAAGTGATAGCACTAATTATCTAATAGTAAGGGTTTATTCTCATTTAGAAGAAAATCACTTTTTAATTAACTAAAGTAGCTAGGTGTAAATAGGCTATAGTTATTTTTCCTCCCACTCTCCTTTAGTTTATATACACACACACACATATCACACTCTTTATTTTTATTTTTTGGTTCAACATAATTACACTTTAAGAGTTCATATTCAATTTGGTGGGAGAGCGGGAGTGAAATTTTAGTATTTGGATCAAATATAGGATTTCGATCAAATATAGGATATGGGAGACTCATATTTGATGGAGAGATTGTTGGATTCAAGTGTGAGTGGATAGTACTTTAAAAAAAAGTGTGAGCAGATGGTCCCTCATCGATATTAAGTGAAAAGAAATGTTGAACTAATAAGACTAATCACTCATATACATAATGCCTTAAATTTTTTGATGGTTCATCGTCCCTTTTTTTTTATTTTTATGATCCTCTAACATTAATTCATTGTTGCTCCCAACGCTACACGGATGGCGGAAGTCGGAACTCCCCAACAAGTTTAAACATTTAGCCGTGTGAACGCGTGATGCACAAGAAGATACCAATAGCAATAATAGTGCAATTCATCGATCCATATATGATATCTATTCCAAAACGAAGCACAAATGATGCTAAATTTAATAAAGTTGATTTGTATTCTTTCCTCGGAATGGAAATGTAATTAAAAAGGGTATTAATTTTTGTGTGGTTATTAGGATAATGGTTCCTCTAGATGGTAGTAAGAAATGGTCCCTTTTCTTCCTTAGTCTCAAGCCACAAAGAAAGCTAGCTGCTAGTGAGGTCGATTTTTGTTGTCTATTTGCGTGACCCTCTTAGTGCTCGAATATACTTATGTACATCGTTATAAAATGTGTTGTTGTTATAAAACTTGTTGCGATTATACTGCAAACCTTTATATTATGAATAAATGTAAAATAAAATGAGACCATCGAAATTGTAGTTGCAACACCGTTGCAGAAACATTAAAATTATTTATATTTCATCTTCGATTGCAATTGTAAAATTGCAAACCGCAATCGAGGCTAAAATATAAATGATTTTAATGTTTCGCCAACGACGTTGCAATATATATATACACACACGTCTTATCAGTCCCACGAAATAAAGAAAATGACATCCATGCTAAAAAAATCTGTATACTCTTTTCTGATTAAATCAAAGCCAGTGTGGGCACAAAACTATAAAGTATAAAGGTCAAAAGAATATTTTATCTATATATTCAACTTAACTATTAATATATTTTATGACCAAACTCTCCTTGAGTATATAATTTTCTTCCTCATGAGTCATGTGCTCAATTATCATGTCCAGCAGCTTACTTCTGTATTGATGAGCAAGTTTGAAAAAAAATAAAAAAATATTATTCCAGCTATCTGGGTATCTGTCAAGATAGAGATGTATGTATCCAAAAACATGATTGATTTGCTGATGTGAAATTGTCTGTTAATTAGTAGCTTGAATCTCAATGCTTGAAAATAAATTAAGTGCATGTTTAGATGAATGTTGAATTTCACCCCAGTCACACATGATGTATCAGACGATTCGTAATGTAAATTTGCCAATTAACATTAACGAACATAGTATTATGTGAGCGTTTGAATCAACTTTTGGGACACAAATACCACGTTCCAATGCAATTTCAACGCGGAAACTATGAAGCTACAAATGTGAGCTTTTGCTTTGATGTGAATTTTTAACGTGATTTTACTTGATCTGCCGCATAACCAAACAAGCTATATGATAGATGGTCAAGATTTACATAGATTCACTTTCTGATTGTATGATTTTTTTTTTTAGGCTAGACTTTACTTAGAAAAAAAAACAGTTTTAACTGCAGCAAATCCATTTCCTTGTAACTGTTTGACCTGTGGCCTATGATTATGACCTCTTCTTGAGTGGTCCTATTATGTTATAATCATTATCTTGTAGGATCGATAGTAATTGAAGTTGAAAGTTTTAATTATTCTCTTTCTAGGACTATCCAGTTGTTGTTCAAGATTCTCAAAATTTATTTACTGACAACATATATGTCATATAGAAAAATTTGAATTGCTCATGAGAAATTGATTATGATTAGGTGGGATGAAAGTGTCAAAATTTTCTGGAGATGAGGCAAAAATGAAGTATATGCGTGAATTTAAATGTATTGTATATAGTTGTGAAAAAAATATAAATTAGGGTAAGTTATCATGAGATTTGGTGCTGTACGAGCCAATGTCATTTTTAGAAGGTAGAAAATTGGGAAACAAAAATTGATAGCAAGAAAAACTAGCTAGCTCATGATAATCATGGCATCAATAGCCATAAATCTTTAATAACATTATCATAAACCATAAATCCTTGATTAATTTCATGGGCAGCTAGTGCATCAACATCCAATTTCACTAATTAAGATCATAGCTCCTATATATATAAGATAGTATTTTCACCATATATTAAAGCAAACTTCTTTTTGACAAAATATATATTTTATCAAACTTAAAAATAGTGAAGTATACCTTTATAAATATTATTCAATTTATGAATATTGTAAAAGTGGATTATTGGTGTATCAAAATCAGAAAAGTTTGTTACATATAGCTCATGTAGATCTTCTTTTCTTACAACTCATATGGAGAGATGAAAATTATCTCATAACAAACAAATTTAATATTGTATACTTTATATGTGTTTATTAATTGATACACATGTACCAACTAATTTATTAGATTCAATAGGAATGATTCTGAGAAAAAGGATAAGACATGACTAAGACTAATAACCTTCTTGCTATAGATTACATGCAGAGATGTGACAAAGAACTGATTCTATATAACATTACACATTAACAATATAAAATTCTGTTAGACATAGTTATTTAACTTGTAATTAAAATCAGTGAAGAACAAATCAATATATACAAATACATTGACTACAAACCATAGTCACCATTTGCAATTTAATTACTTCTTGCATCATTCAGTAGATCTTGTTCTACAAGTATATGATCTATATATACAAATGTATCCTAAATCAATGTATATATAATAAAACATATAAAATATAACTACTAATTCTCTCTCTCTGAATCTTTTTCCCTCCCTTAATCAATTTTTACATGAAAGAGCTACCAACATTTTTTTTATTTTTATACTAATAAAAAAAAAAAGCAAATATATCTATATCTATATATGTATAAAGCTATATATTAAATTTTAACTAAAAATATCCATGGCCTCACCTGCATGCTGCAACTGCTTCCAATGGCTGAAGATCAAGTTTGAGACCATCTAGCTAATTGATTAAAACTCTAACTTGCTTCCAAATTCCTAATTAACAACCAAAATCTCAATACCCTTCTTTACAATCTAGTCGGCACGATATTCGAGAGAGTTTAGTGTAAGGTTATGGTACCACTAAATCTTGATTGATTCACCTAAGTTTAGTGATTAACCATACCAATTCATCCCTTGAATTTGATATGGTATTGATCCCAACATTGTTTGTGGTTGATGCAATGAAGATGTTTGAGGGATATTATTAAGAAGAGAAGCAAAAGAAGTAGCAACAGTTCCATTCTCTTGATCATTCCTCACAACATTTTCCAAACTAAACCTTTTGTTAGATGATGAAGTACCAACTTGAGCTGCAACATCTTCATCATTCCAATTATAAAGAGAAGAGAGTGTTCTTTTGGAAGGTGAATGAGCATTTGAAGATGTTGTCATAGTTGGTACAAAAGATAGTTCTGCCTTTGAATTTGAACCTCCTAAATTGTTATTGTTATTCATCATCATTCCTTCTAATAAATTTTGGTCATTTTCCAACAATGCATTGTTGTAGCTATTTGAGGACAACCTTGAAAAATTATGAAACCTTGAAGCAGCACTCATTTGGCCCACGTTGATTGATGGTGGTACTCCTCCAATCATATCATCCATTGAATCTTCCCTATCATGTTCCACTGGTGACCTATGTGTGTTGCTTTTCTTGTAGATCCGGCACAGCACCCAATCATCAAGCTACAAATACACACACCAAAAGTTAGACTAAAAAAAGTTGAATCAGCAACGAAAAATTAAAAACAAAAAATAAATGAAATTTCACTTTTTGTACGTTTGTAATTTTTCGTCGCTGATTTAACTATGTGTGATGAAAAAGAATTTGGATTAGTTGAGCTTACCCTTAGAGAGTTTTTCTTGTTACCCAAGTCACAACCAGGAGGCCTATTATTAGGCTTATTATCAGCAAGCCTATACTCATGCATGATCCAATTGGTTTTGATACCTCTTGGTGGTTTCCCACCATAGAAAACCAAAGCTTTCTTCACACCAACTTTTTGTGTCCCACCAGAAGTTAAAACAGGCTTATCAGTACCAGTTGCCTTCCAATAACCAGAAGTTGCAGCCCTGTTTGGCCTAGCTCCATTCGGATACTTCCTGTCCCTTGGACTAAAGAAATACCACTCTTGCTCTCCAAACGTTGCCTTAGCTACAAAAAACCAAAAGGGTACCCAAAAAAAAAACTTATAATCACAATAAAAAACAAAAATAATCAAATCAATAAAATAAAAAAACTAGTAAAAAATGATAGAAAACGAATATGTGAAATTCCTAACATGTATCATCTGAGTAGAAGACTTTTCTCAGAATAGATAGATAGACAGAAGAAAAATTACAAAACAAAAGAAAACCATTTTGAATTTGAACGTAAAGTTTGAAAATATTTAATCTTTGGAAGTACCTGGTAGCTCCCATGGATCAAATTTGTAGAGATCAACTTCAGCTATGATGGCTACTGGTAAAGGAGCTGAAGCTGCTTTTTTCTTGAGGTAATGAACAACAAGCTCTTCATCTGTAGGGTGAAATCGGAATCCAGGAGGGAGATTCGGTTGTTGCGAACCGGTCGATGAATCGGTACTTTCCATGGTTGAAGAGGTATTTTTTTTTTTTTGGTTTTTTTACTGAGATTTTTTTGAATGGTTATGGCTATGGTTTTTTTCAAAGAAGAAGAAGGACATACTATGATAGTAACAACAACGAAAGAAAGTTGGGTTTGTAGTTTTTGTTACCCCACAAAGAGTGAAGCTTGTGTTTTATATTGGTACGGCAAGGGAATGAGGAAAAATCACATACATGAATGTTCATGTTAAGGTTGTGTAGACATGCAACGTGTTGTAATATTAGGGGTATAATTGTCTTTTCAGTATGGGAACAGTGACGTGGATGAGGGTGCATGGGGAGGAAGTGGGTACCTGATGATGACGTTAACTAGAATTCAGGCCGTTGAGAGGCTGACACGTGGGATTCCAAATCATAGAAGGGTTGACACGTGGGTGGGACCAAGAATGAAAGTGCCATATCTTTTTTCTCCCTTTTTAATTATTTTATAATATTTAATTTTTGTAGTTTTTTTCACAGATTGTGATTTTAATTATGGTTTGTGAAAAGATAAAGGGGTCAATGGAAGGATAAGTGTGAGGTTGTGGAAGTGGAGATTTGAGAGATGATAAGATTTTTGGTCTCCCTCTCTCCTCTTCTATAGCTTTTTTTTTGCACAAATAGCACTTCTACAACAAATAACAAGAGAAAATTACCTTGCTTAATCAAGTGGGACCCATGCTATAATCCCACTTTCAATTTTCATCAATGAGAATGGTTGGAATAATGCATCATTATTAGTCATGACATATGGTTCATCTTAGTGATAAGTGTATATTAATTGTATTGTTTATTCATTTTTGAGCTTATCTTCAATCTTTCATTGTTTTGTATATGCAATAGGTAAGTAGAGACAAAAAAGAATAAATGGGATTTGGCTGTTTTTACATTGAAAGAGTAAGAAAATATATGCGACAAAAATTAAAAGGAAAAATAATACACTTTATTTGTTCTACTTATCTAACTTCTATAACTTTTTTATTTGTTGAATAAATAAATAGAAGGATCATTTAAATTAATGTACAATACTATAAATTAAAAAATGTAAAGAGATAGGACACCACTAAGTTAACTTAGAATTACTGAGATTGTCCCTCCCTTTGATGTGAAATCTCTTATTATAATAAATATGTTTGTAATTTAATTTTTATTTTTCGTTTTCATTTTATTTTATTTCGTTACTTTGTAATACCAAAAAAGTCATTATAATCTTTTTAAAGTTTAATGATAATGTCAAAAAGTTTTATACAATTATCTATTATATATAACTTTTTAGATAACTTTCATCTTTTAAAAAAATAACGGTCGACTTTAGTTTTTTAGTGAGAGAAAATCATATTCTCTTTATGTTTTCTTTCTCCTTCATTCATCAAGGAGTGGTGGGTTTAGATCATTTTTTGACCTAGAATCACCCATCTGCATCTTTTCCCCCTTTCTTTCAATTTAAATAAGTGATTTTCACACTAATCAAGTTTTTCATTTTGTGATTTTGTTGTCTGAGTGTGACGTTGTGTTGTTCATCGTCTTATGCAGCGTTTGATTTCGTCATCTTGTTGCGGTGTTCGTTTCATTCCTATTGAAAGATCAACTTCAATCAATAATTTGAGCGTCAACGTTGCAGATCTGGAAGCATGTGTATTTTGGTGACTTAGAATTTATCATAATATTCGTAGGCATTTTGCCGTTGTATGCTATTAACTTGGGTGCTGTGAGTTTGTTCACAGATTCACTCTTTACGTTTTTAGCGATGTTGAACATGTTATTGTATCTGATGTACTCTCAATTTGAATGAATGAACATCGTTTTGTTTTTATAATTTTTTTTTAGATATTTGTTAATTAAAAAGTTTCTTAAAAAGAGAGTAATTGTTAAATTGTGAGTACAAAATGCTTAACCACAATCACTTATATGTGAGACTTGAAAAAAAGTTATGTTTAAAATAAATATTTTTTATGTATAATGATTATATTGATCGACAATGAATCCATATTATAATTTTTTAATGAAAAATGTTAGTAGGTAGTTATTAGATTAAATATTACTCATTGCTCATGTTTAAACTCAAGACCTCAAACTCCTTTACTATTACCTCAATCAAACCAGTTGAACTACCTAGGTTTAAATCTATCATTGCCAACCACGCAAGTCACTATCGACATCGGCAGAAGACTAGTTCCACCATCCCCTCATAATAAAAGGAGAGATTACAAGCCAAGTGATTATCAAATTACCACATAATATTTATATTCAACTGCAAAGACTATTTTCTTCCGATGACTTGAAATGCATCTAAGAATTGCCTTTTTCAAATAGTTAATTTGACCATAAGCATGAGATATATATGAATGAAATATTCGACCACATATTTAAGAAAATCAAACTACTTAATATGATAATAACAAAAAAGCATCATCATAGTTAAATATAATTAATTGATTTGGTACAAACAAATCAGTTCATATTTTTTTGAGAAACAAAAATGAAGACATATACCATATCGCTTTTGACACGTGGAAAATATTAATTGCTTTTCCTTTTCATCTATAGGCTAATCTCTATTTATATTACTATAAAAGAATATATTCCACTTATACTAATTTCGACACTCCTTACTCTATCGGATAAAAGAAATCCAAGTACAATTTTAAGGAAGTTGAGCTAAAAAAAAATTACAAATTTATTGTATTTCTTATTTAATATAGATAGGGTTGAACGGATCTGTAATTGAAATGCATTTTTGTACGTTAAAAATGTTTCTGCATGTTATAATTTTTTTTATTAGTAATCTGAGGTGCTGCAATTGCAAAGGATTGGTGGTTTGATGGAGTGCCAATATAATTGAGATATATTGAATCATAATGATCCAATAACACTACCAATTTTTCTTAATTTTGTATATTAATGAATATATTACATGAGCTCAGCTAGGGATATTTTCTATAGTGCAATATTTTAGTAATTTTTTTTTGTGGTGGTCGGGATTTGAACCTCAGACCTTACATATATTATGTATTGTCTCTATCAATTGAGTTAAGCTCACGAGGATAATATTTTAGTAAATAAAGCTAAGGACCACTCTTTTATAAAAATAGCCTAAAAATTTCAACTTGCATAATGAACATGATATTTTTTTTTTGTTGTTGTTGACAAAATATGATATATAGTGATTAATTGCAGTCGATCACAATACATTATAGAGTTGTGAGATTCAATGCATATAATTAGAAACTACATTGACTATCTGTAGTTTACAAAACAATTAATCATAGATGTGGTGAAATCGGACATGCGATTATCTCTTCATCAATGAAGGCAAGGTTTCAAATTTCAACATATTACTACTATACATATGAATAAAAAAAAATTATAAAGATTTTTTTTTATTACGGAGGTAAGAAGAGTCAAGAGTAGGTTCTTTTATTCCAATTAGGTTCCAATCCATATTGTCGTGCTTATAATTATCTACTTAATCATCTAGTTTTTTTTTAATGAGCATTTGACATCTTGTTGATTTTCTAACGAGTTGGGGTATCCTTTGTATTTCCCAAATAATATTTTTGCTAATAAAAAAATGTATTAAATTTCTTTAAATAAAGAAATGTATAATATAATAAATTTAAAAATGATCATGTGAGCAAACTACTAGTCTTTTAGAAATCACCACCAATCAATATTAGTTTTTTTTTGTTGACAAAGTTGATATACCAAAATTTTGAAAATAATACATCATGTCTTTGATCAAAAGTGGGGCGGGGTGGTGAAGGTGATGTACATGGCGACACATGCAAAGAAAGCATAAAGACAAAAAAAATGCCATTTCTTACAATGACTCATGGTCCAATCAAAATCCATGGAGGCTGCAAAAATCTTCAAAGAGTAGATGCATACACTATGATGAATGGGGTCCAAATGCTGATTTCATGAGCGACCATAGGGTCCCATTGGGAATCCTTTATTATATAGCCCATGACCTCACACCATGTGGATATATGTAATAACACAAGTGAAAAAGAAAACCTAGTTCTTTCAAAAACAAAAAAAAAAACCTAGTTGTCACCAAACTATTGTTGGTATCATAATCCACATGCACCTTAATGCATTTTGACTATTGTTTTTTCTATAGCAAAAGTCATATATACGTATAAGGAATAGGAAAAAAAATTCTTGGATATCCAATGTTATTATACACCTTCGGAGATGGAGAGAGAATTGAAATAAAGAAAAAAGAATGATGGATATGATTCGTAGGTGATTAAGAAAGATTGAGTATGAGGAGTGTTAATTTTTATTTTTTTTAGAGAGTGTGGAGTGTTAAATGAATGCAGATTTTAGTAGGAGTGTTAAAATATCAACACTATGAGAAATAATATTGTATCATACAATGTCTTTTATTCATCTTCTCAAAGCCACTTCGAGTAAAATTAGATTGATTACATTACCTAGAAATACACAAGTACTTGTGAGATTGAGAGAGCTTATAGAAATAACACTTAAGAGATGTCTAAAATATTTTTAGTTTATTTTTATAAACTCTTCATAATAGCTTACACATATAAACTTATAGTTTATAAGAAAATAATTTGACTTTCTTTGATTTTATATTTTGTTTGTACAAATAACTTACACATAAGCATATCTTTGGTATGTCAATTATAATATGAGCGCTTTCTTAATTCGATTTTTCAAACAGTCCCATATCCAAACATTTTTTCTTGAGTGTAAATCGGGTATCCTCCGCACGCAACTAATCCCTCAAGCATTGTGGGACTCAAATGAGCGACAAACTCTTCCTAAGAGTTTTAACGCTAATGTATGCTCAAGGTTGAATTCGAACCAAGAACCTTGATTAAGCTAGAAGAGACTTGTGTTATCTCATCTAAACGCTCTTGGATAGTCCTATATCCAAACATATTACTTAGTAAATTACACAATTTTTTTAAGAGATGCTTGAATTAAACTTTATTCTCCTCTTAAGTTGAAATATATACTCTTTCCCTCTTAAAAATTAAATACATAGAGAAAAGAATCACTTTCTTAAGTTGAACTACTTCTTTCTTTTTTAAGAATCAAATATGCACCACAATTTAATCTATTTTTAAGAAAAGAATCACTTTATATATTTTTTTAATGCATGCCGATATCCACTACAACACCAAATCCAATAATTATACTAATGTGTATGGGGAATTGTTGAGGTTTGTGGAGTTTGCCAAATTATCTCAAAGAATCCATGCTAGGATCCATGCTTATTCACCCCCAACAACTGATTAGACTATTATGCTTTTGGATCACAAAGCAATCATGCGCATGCATCCCTCTTTTTCCTTTAATTTTGTCTTTTTCTTTAAAATTTTCTAAATTATTTGAAGAATAAATTTAAATAAGATTGTAGAAGCTATTTTAGAAGAGAGATCATCACATTTTGTGAAAGAGAGGACGCAAGGCACGGCAGTTTTTTTTTTTCTTCAAGTAGTCTAATGACTAAAATCCACACGTTTTAAATGTGGAGAAGTGGAATGTTTGAAGTTTGAATCCCGACCCCTACATATTTTATACAATATCCTTACTATTTGAGCTAAGTTCAAGAGGATATTATACACAAAATTAAGAAAAGTCTTTGATATATTTTTAGTTAATGAATATCTGCAATAAAAGTCAAAGTTGATTATGAAATCTAATTAAATTTAAAATGGGATATATTAATTTAAAAATAAATAAAATAAGACATGCATGTGGATTGCTTTGACAGCTCCTCCTAACCGTAAAGCCATCCAACTTTTCTGTTAAAGCTGCATTCAAATCTCATTCTTTGAATAAATAAGTTCATAAGCAGAGACATGGCTCAGCAAGATCAAAGATTGATTCCTTTCTATATATCTTTAGAACTCCAAAATTTCAATAAGTAATAATTAATTTGAGGAAACAAAGTATATCATGGATTTCTCCGAAAGTAAAAGGAGCAAATATTTATTTTCATTCCGTCAACAAAAAGTTGAAACATGATGATGATTGACTTGATACCATATATTTTTAACTTGCACCAACAGATATATTCGTCCAAGATTCCCCTGCATGAGCATGATCTTATTTATCTCTTTGTCTATTTATATTTACATAGATATACATTTTTTAACAGTAAAACAAAGATAAATTAGGTTCAGTTATCTAATTGTGCTACAACGACATGTAGCATAAATAAACGGTGAAGTAGTATGAGACAGAAATGAAAAGAAGTTATCTCTAAGATCTCAAGAAGATGTAGCAATTTGGAAAAAATAGAAGATGAAGTAAAAGGGGGTGTTTTTTACGTTAACATAAAAGTGAGTCAAGTTCACAAATAAATAGGGAAAGTGGTTCACTAAAGAGAAAATGAGGAGTAAATGAGTGGTGGAGTTAAACTAAATAAAACATATATAAGATTTGACCTAAAAGACCGGAGAAAGTCAAATATTATCACAATAAAGAATAATAAAATCATTTTTATTTAATAAACACCCCTAATTATTCACTTTAAAAAAGGGAAATTTCTAATCACAAGACTATTTGACCAATTTTTTTGAGACACAACTTTTTTAAAACCTTTTAAATTTGCAACAATCTCTTACATATTTCAAAAGTTTTAATAATGATTTTGTAAAAAAAAAATCCTAGGATAACATCATGATAAAAGATGTTAGACTTGGTGTAGCAAACTATTTGAACCACGCTTAGACTGATAAAACATAACACACAATGAATTGGTTTAACAAGCTATATGAATGAACCTGAGACATTTTATGTTTATTAGAGGTCTACCAATCTTATTACAGCCTCACAATTCTCGTTGTTGTGCACTAATAGGCCATGCACGTGTCTGGTTTTTCACGAGTGCTCTGAAGTATCAACAATATCTCATGCAAAGGGCCCGATTTGGCACTTACACCCATAAGGATATAAAAATCATTAAAATTTTATCCTCCTTGTAATGCAATGTATATCACTTTCTCACTCATACCATAAAAAGGAACACAGACAAAATTAATTGGTAAACTAGTCCATCCAAATTAGTATCAGAAAGAACATGAGACATTGAGGAGGTGCACATTCCAAGACCCCAAGCTAACACCATCAAACCAAGCCAAGTGGGTTTTCACAAATTTATTTACTATGTAGGCTTAATTTTGTTAGATGATAAACTAAGATCACTTTTGATCCGACTTCATATAAATTGAGGATATAACCTCATAATTCAGCACATACTTTACACACAAATGTAGAAGACACAATTTTTTTCATAAAATATTGACTAAGACGTATCTAAGTCAACCAATATCATATTTACCTGCTTTATAACAATAAACTCCATCTCCGAAGTAAATTTATACAAGTATGCTTAGATAACCACTAAGCAACAACATTTCCTTTAAAGATCAAATCAATCAACTTCTAAATTTATTCCTATTGAAATCATATTCAACTAACATCATTGTATTATTCTAATACAATGACTTCCACTCAATAATAATATCACGTTTCACATTATCTCTTCAAATTCATGTGACTAAAAATCATCATAAAATATTTTCACAATACTCATAAATACCCATTTCAAGAAGTGATATCAAATATGTAGACAAAGGAAATTCATTTCAACTCCTTCATTGCATATTGTAAAAAAAATAAAAAACACTCCTTCATTGCATATAAGACAAATGACAGCATATATAATATTGTTGGATTTATTTCGATGAATATTTTTAAAATATCATCTTTTTATAATTTTTGTGAATAGGTAATTAAAGATATTAAATGTCAAATTATATAACTACATATGTTAAATAGTCAACTAGATCAATCATTTTGGGATGGGGGAATGTATGCTAAAAAAATTGTTGTGAATTCGAAACAAAACTCACACCAATGCTTCGATGTGTAGAGCAAAATTAGCTGCAACCAAAACCAAAGTGATCACAAACAATAAAAAAAGATAAAAGAGGAGATGAAAAACACAACGATATTTGTTCACCCAATTTGAATCAAATTTGACATACGTTTAGAGGAGAGAGATCTCTCCAATTCACTATCAAAGAGTTTCTTGCAAAGAGATGCAATGGTTACAAGAAATTTGCCTTCAACAAGTTCTCTAAGAACAAACCTTAATTTCTACCATTTTCCTGAATCTCTTTTTGTGACCAAGCGAGTCGATATGATCTATCACCAAGGTGTTTACCAAGTATTTCCCAACCCTAGTTTCTGTCCCAAAAGGAACCAACCCTTAGCCTTTAATTTCCTAAGGACCCCCTTTTTTGGTAAACCTTAGTTTGCCTCACTTTCATCTTTTGCTTAAAAATAAAAGAATCACTCTATATATAACCTTGGCTTTCTTCTTTCCTTTTAATTATAAGAAATGTAGGACTTCTTAAATATGTATTTTTTTTCAACCAACACCAATAACCTCCACCTTGATTGAAAATGATACATCTATTTCCAATGTCATAGTGCACCATACCTTTAAATTGATTGTGGTGTCACTTTAACTATCAACCACCTTGTTGTTTGACCTTGCATCGATCGAACAAAACTTTGTAGTCCCACAATATTTCACCTGTACCTCTTCAAACTTCAGACATCTCCCCTCTCTTGAAGATTCATGCACGCAACTACACTAGGTCTTTTAGGTAGTTCTACAAGTTTTCACCATAACCATTTTAGCCCCCCGGAGTGATCATCATCGTCCTCTTGAAGATCTCATTGCTTCAAATTACTCTTAGTATTTTTAGTAACCCCACAATTCATTCCATACCAGTGGCGGATCTTGACCAATTATTTAGGGGGAGCCAAATATTCATAGCATGTATATATATATATATATATATATATATATATATATATATATAAGCGTTTTCATGAGTAGATGCAAATTGTTGTTTGATGTAGACGGTTGTTGGACATAATTACTGCCTCATGGTTACTGGTTCGAATCTTGCCAACAGGACTCGAACTCATGGCCTCACGTTACAAAAAGTCTTCGATTTCCGCTACGACACATGCGACATCAATGAAATAATACACCTAATATAGTATTTATTAAATATCTAGGGGGAGCCATGGCTACCATGGGCTCCTATGAAGATTTGTCATTGTTCCATACCTTCTTCAACACTTACGGTGTGCATCTTTGTCCTCTTAAAGAATTCCTTGCTCTCTTTTAGAGCATGATACACAAGGTCTTCATAGTTGTACCATTTCGTTGCCACCATTTGTCTGCACCTAGTCCCACTAGCAGAAGACTCCACCTCAAGTTGAACTTTCTTTTCAAATCACTATGTCTTTCACCTTGTAACCTCCACCTTCAAGGCTGATCATAAATGTTCTTACCTCTGCGTCTCTAGACTGACCTTGAGTATTCTTAACTCCGCCTCTTCAGGCTAATGTTGAGTGTTTAACGTCTCTCCAGACGAACACCCCTTCTACTTGAAGGTTAACTTGCAAGTGTCTCATTTAAAGGTGAAATACTCCATCTTCTTCTTGCTCCCAACATACACCACCAGAGCACCCACATACTCTTAGTCATCATAGCTCCCCACTCGTACAATCCTTCTTAAAGTTACCGGTCATCAAGAAAAATTATAACTTGAAACAAAGTGCAATAATAATTAGATCATCAGAATTACATATTGTACTTAGTCATCATTGCCCTCCACTCAGGATAATCATGCGCAATGAAAAATCATATAGAAGACCATGTTTTTAGAACGTTAGTCAATATAAATACACAATTATTTATTTTTAAAACTAGATATCCAGCTAATGGTCGACTAATTTGAGGAGTTCAATCTCATCATCCATTTGTGAATCCCATTTAAAGTTAGAGAAAAATTCGGTATAAATTAGTAAAAGACTAATGGGTCCTTTTAACTAATTTCAAGATTTTCTTCAATCTCTGGCAAAGAAATTTATTTGATCCCACAAGTACGACGAAATGTTAGGTAAGAGACTAAGGAGGATTTAATTATAGTAATATGCTCGTTATTATTCATTAATTTCCATTATTCTCTGTCTTTTATTATAAATTGTCACATAGCTAATGTGTTAGACTCACTACACTAGTAGTAGTAGGACTTCATTCTTCAAATTCCCAATAAAATTTTGCACTATGGTTTTTGGAGATCGATAGCATTACTGTATATCCTAATATCCTATGGATCACATTTATGTCTATGTTATCCTAAAATGTAACTCGAAGTAAAAAGAAACCTTGACAGTACCCAAAACAACATTCACAAGAGTCCAGTTTTGCAGCACTGCAGAGGTCCCATTTATACAGATACTTCATCCAAAGTACTCACATCTCACATCATCATTTTGTACTTGTAAAATCCTTTCATTAATTCTAGTTGGAAATTATGTCTCATTTTTCTCCTTTTCTCTTACAAAGTCATAGCTAGAGCTAGACCCTTTAGAAGTATTGAATTTCTTTTTTAATAAGCTTTATAATTTGAATTCAAGTCAAATCCTATATGTATGTGTCCAAATTGATGCCCTTCTTACTACAGGTATAAAACATGCATAATTAAGCTAATTACCACAAGTAAAAAGAGGCAAAAAAAATTATAACCATCAAACCCTCTTTCTTTAATATTAACAACTTACAAATTTATATACAATTCATACAAAACATCATGCAAATTTACATATATATTTTTATTTAAAACGACCAACCAAACATAGAAATCATACACTTTTCTTAAATTTATTATTTACCTAACATTTTTTTTTCAATTTTATTTACCTAACACTTTTCTTGCCATATGTTTTGCTTGAATGTTCTCCTAGCTAGTATGTAGACTTAGGTAGTCACGGATCGCTACAACTATGGACTGAACAATAACATGTAATAAATTCATCTAACCGTCAAAGAATTTATTAGAATAGATAGTAGATTTATGTCATTACGTACCATCCCCATATTTAATTTGATGCTTAATTTATATTGTTAAACCTTGCAGATACCCCTAAACAATTATAACTATTTTAAGAGATACCACATGGAAGTTATTCAACCATATATAGAGGGTGCTAAAAAACAATTATTTGTGGGATTCATGCAACAGAATGCACAAACATGCACAATAGTAAAATAGATATAATTTTGATACTTATTGAGTAAATAATTACACTTTGGGAAGGAGAGGTCACCAATGTTTATAGGGGAGTTTTAGCATCGGGCGATTGTCAAATTGCCTCATCTTAGATCAGTTTTGTTTTATTTGCTATTAGTTGTACACCCTTCATTTTTATATTCTAATTTAAAGCCCTATTTAATTATCATATTTAATTATCATATATCAGTTTTAATTTTAATTTAATGGGGCTAAAATATTTTGGAGGGACAAAAACATGTCACTTTTTTAGAAGAGCTAAAAAAAAATTCGTCATATTTATAGAGACAAAAAATTTTAGTCCCCATTAAATTAAAATTAAAACCGCATGATAAATTTTTTTAGAGGGACAAATAACAAAAAACAAAATTTGCTATATTTATAGGGATCAAATATTTATTTAACCCTAATTAATATTACAAAGTTTTGTTGAAGGGATTAATATTACAAAGTTAGATACAAACTAAATTTATTTTTTTATAAATAATGCAGTAAATATATATATTTACGTCATTTTTTTTTAGTCCAGATTTAATCATGTATATGTTTTCAAATTAAAAAAATTATTGAGAATGGGTTAGACGTATTACATTTTTAAACGGAAGATTAAAAAATAACGTATTCAAGTAAATTAATTTGAGCCAAATTATAATTGAATTGGAATATAAAATACTGGGTGTACAAGTAATAGCATATAAAACAAAATTGATCTAAGAGGGGCAATTTGACGATTGCCCCATGCTAAAACTCGCCATGTTTATAAATCATATCAACGTTCCATTGTTGCGAGTGAAACTGAATTTAAGTTCTTTAAACAATTTGATTCGAGTATTATAAATAAAAAAATATGATTATGAGAGAAACTTCACTTAAAGTGACCAGCCAGATTCATCGATAAAAATTAGTAGATATTTCTCACCAATAATATGATATAAAAATATCATACACTACTTTGTCATATTAATGACCTTTTCTCTCCCTTAGTGCACCGAAAGATCTTTATAAGGTCACTCCTCTATTAATTGCAAGGTGCCTTTAACACGTTACTTTACTATTTTAAATGTCATATATTTACTAACTTTCTTGTAGAAAACATTATTCTATACCCTTTTTGTTACTTTTTTTCCAATAGTTTGTTTTGATGCAAATCAACTGTATAAGACAAAGGCTCCCCCTGAAGAATGCCACCAAAAAATGCCTAATTCCCTCCTCAATTCGTTGTAACTGATTTTAAGAGGGGTCTCAATTGCATGACCCTTTCACATGTGATTGAGACCTTTTCATTCAGTTGGCTTGCGGCGTTATCCATCCTTCTCAAAGTAACCATAAGTTTGGCATTTTATATACTTGATTCTCTACCATACCAATTCCTTTTACAAACTACCTAAATAAATAAAAATATCGTAAAAAGAAATAAGAAAAGAACTCTTGTGAAAGAACATATAGCTTGTTTGGACTTTATATAGTGTAGTTGAAAATTCTAGGGAAATTATAATTTTAGGCAATCAAATGTTTTAATTGAATCCCCTTCATTACTAGTTTTTTTAGTTTGTATATAGAAATGAAATTCTTCATTCTTAATTATTTTTTTGAGAAGTTCATTCTTAAACTTTGATTGATTATTTTTATAAAATTTTAAAACGGCGAGGCCAAACCTAACGAGTTCAAACAAATTGGATCTTTTTGTATGACAAAACCACATATTGGTAAAAAAAAATCAGTAATTTTTTTCCTCAAGCAATAGGGTTTTACCAGTCCCAGCAGATCCTATGATGAACAAGGATTTTCCCTGAGGGATGACAGACAAAATATGCTTCTGCTCGTTTCCCCATTCTATTGGAGTGAAGGTTAGCCCAATGTTAGCATTCAGATCCATTTTCAGCCCTGGCCCGGAAATGCCACCTTTTCCTGGCTTTCCAAACAAAGTCCATCGAAGTCCAATCCATCTAATTTATTTTTATCCCATTCCAGGACGGCACAGGCCGCTATCCGAGTGCAATCGACAAAAGTAAGTTTACCTTACTTATATTAATAATATAATTCGTTCTGCTGTCAAAAGTAGGGGAAAGTGTATGATCCTTTCAATCAAGCGATAGAGGTAGAGGCTTTACTTCTTTAGCTTACGCTAGGACGGAGCTGCTGTCGAGTGACGATTGGCCGAGGGGAGTTCAATCATGAAGCTGGGTACAAATAAGCCAGTAAAAGACAAGTAGAAGTCAGTGAAAGAGGAAATAAGCCAGTGAAGCTTTTTTAAATGCAATCTTAATTTGTCATCTTGTTGCGGTCCTATCGACTCAATAAATTATTCTTTGTATTTGTGTGTAGATATTGGGAAAAAAAAACTAATTTGTTTACTTAATTGATGATCTTATGACCAAAAAATGTTAAAATTAGAGTAGAATAAGTTTTTGTCCCTAACAGACATAATTTTAATATGTACTTGATATTTCTTAAACATAATATGGACATATTAAAGTTTAGCGTCATAGATTTTCAGAACTTTTGTAAAAGCAAAAGATTTTTAGAACTTGGACATCATAATTATAAAAGGGTCATAACCTTGACATTAAAATCATCATGGACCAAAAGCAAAAGAGAAAACTTTGGAAGGACGAAAACATTTTGTTTTATTTTTTAGGACAAAAATCAGAATTATTTATATTTTTATGAATAAAAATATTATTTAACCCTAAAATTTAATTTTGGATTTCATTACACAAAATAATATGGAATGTAAAGTTATCACTTTAATTTCTTGTTCACCAAGGTTCCTCTACACACAAACAAACAAACAAACACACACACAAACATATATATGGGTTTTGCTAGAAGCCACCAATGAAGGTTCTTTTAGCAACCCACACCTCAAGGTGTGATTTCCACTTTTTAGTTATAACTTTGCTAAAAGACACCTTCATAAAAATTAATTAGTGTTTTTTAGCAAATGCTCATAGAATAACTTGCTAAAAGACACCTTCATAAAATGTGTCTTCTAGCAAAACCTTATATATATCAATGGCCTGAACAAGAAAACTGTGGTGATCTTTTGCATTTTACCATGTGAAACTTGTTTACCAAGGTTCGTTTAATTTTCACATGTTATCCGTTTTTCTCAGTTTGAATTTCCTCTTCAAAGCTACACATACTGGTAAATAATATTTGCCGTACAAAAAAAATAAATTGATGTTTTATTTACTATTATGAAACTTCTAAAATGAATTGTTATTGCTTGGTTGATCAATACTTACAAGGCTATTTATAGCTAAATGCATGAGTACCATAACGTACTATGGTACTGCAGTAGCTTATTGTACAAATAACTAAACTAAAACACTATTACTTGGAGCCCAAGTCATCTCCATCTGTAGTGTCATGTAACATTTACAGTAAAATAAATTTCATTCAAATTCTATATTTGTGAGAGTTCATTCAAATTGATTAATAACATTTTCCATTCACATCCTAAAAATCAAAAACATTATATCAACACTTAAATTTCAGAAAGATAAAAGTACATTAAAAAACCAAACTCTTAATCTTAACATATCAACTAAATTCTTCGATGTATGGTTAATGATTAAGAAGAATGAACGATCCACATTCTTTAATTGCATTTGTTTTCCGAAGATAAAAATGTTGTTGGATGTTTGCTTATTTTAGAAGATCTAAAGGTTTTCTTTGAGGGGGGAGATCTAATGGTTAAAAACATGTTGTGCGTGGAAGAAATATAATCACCAAATCAAAAAGAATTAATCTCTTTCTGACTTATCTCTAATGATAAAAAAATTAAAGTTGATGTGGATCTTTTTCCGTACGTGGATTGAGATATAAAGCCGCAAAGTGATGCTTGCACGCACGTATAAGAGGATATATATGGCATATGACATTAAGGTTATATAAGTATAAATTATTTATTTTTGAAGTAAAAATAAAAAATTTGAAAGCATGTAATTTTAATCTATTTTGAAAAATGCTTACCAACAAAACATCATGCTTATCTTCGGGTGATATTTCATATTTATTTTTCTTATCATATCTTTGTCAAACTCAAATTTATATCTACATTACTATCATATTTATTTTTCTTGTATGTTTTCGATGTATAATAGATTACCACTCCCATAAGATATCAAACTTGGAATTTACAAGCATTACAACTTATCACTTCAAATTAATTTTTATTTCTACTTCCTGAATTTGTCTAGTTGTTGTTGATGACTGTCAGCCAAGTAAAAGCCATACTTCGTTTTAAAAAAATAAAATAGAAACTAAAAGCAAGACGTGGCAAAGCAAAGTACCACATGCAAAGCTAATGGTGAAACGAAGTAGCATTGGAGATGCCACTACTATTCATTGTCATTTGTAAAGTTTAATAAAAAAGAAGTAAGTAAATAAAAAATTGGGTCGAAAATTAAGTAATGTGGATAAAAAAATTGTTTTAATCGAACTCAGGTTCATTCGAACGATTTGCATTTAAGTGAAACCTTTCTATTAACTAATTCATCCACTTGGTTCAACATTTTCCTACTTTATATCCGTCTATTCCCCATCCTATAACTAATAAGTCAACCTTATATCTCTCTCTAAAATTTGAAATTTATTTAACACGAGTTCTTTTGAGATCATGTAACATGCATATTTTCTCTAATTTAATATCATATGTATTATAGTAGTTTTTATTTGGGATTGTGATCATCTAAGTATTTCTTTAAAAGTGATCAATCCCTTTAGACATTTGTATTGCGATAAATTAATCTTTAGTGTCTTTAAAGTATATAGTTTGTATGTGCATAAAAAAGGCGATGATATCTAGACACCTTTTTTTTACACATGCGACCCCTATTTAATCACGTGAAAAAACATGTTTATTTAGTTTACTAAATGGTTAATTCAATTTAGGGTTAAAATTATGGTTAATTCACCTATATGGTTGACCTTAGTTTCACAAGTTTAAACGTGATCAAAATTAATCATTTACTCAACCGAATTAACCACAATTTTACATGTGATTAAGTGACACAAGTATATAAAAAATTGAATGTCCATTAAACATTTTTCACCAAAAAAATATCATCTCAAACAGTGCCGGCCCGCATCAGGGACTCTCGTGCGAGTTTTATTTTTTTTCTTTCTTTCTAATCCTTTAGTACGGTGTGATTTGGTTGACAAAAGTTCCTCTTAGAGAGAAAATGGAATCCCACTGTCTTCTATCATAAAATTAATGCTCTTAAAATTCCATGCCATGTAATTATAAATTGCAAATCACTTTCATATCCGAAAGATACACTTGAACAAAAACAAAGAGGTGATTGGTGACTCATCAAGTATAGAGCTTAACAAAGGCAATCAGGGTTATATTAGCCATTTGGTTTTGCTTAACCTTATATAGAATGTGAGAGAAAATTCAAGTTTAATGGTTGCTTTCACTAATAGCTGTTTTTAAGTCAAATTTTGATGACATTGTTGATCACTTGCCTCTTTATGAAAGGTGACAAATTTCTAAATAGGACTCAAAAGCAAATTAATCCACCACAAATTAATCCCACTAAGTCCTGACCATGAAAATTGATCCAAATATCATGTGTATTCAAAGCTTAATTTCCTTTTCTTCCTCTTTCCTTTAGCATGTTTAGGGTATGTAGGTCCTTAAATATATTTAATTTAATTTAATATATATACACACACCATTCGCCTCTTTTTGGTTATGGCTAACGGCTAGCAACCAGCTATACATATCGGTCATGCACTCACAAGCTCGTATACTTTAAAATAGATGATGTACCGATATTTAATACGTATTATGTATCGATATCTGTCAGATATTCCCTGATACATATCAAAAGAGTATCCAGAGATTGATATTGAATTTTTGTTTTTAAAAAACAATTGTTTGATACTTTTCAGATACATCTGGCATGAGATACATAATGTTGTCTTATCGTTATTCTCCATCTAAAGACTAGGTTTTGCAACTTTTTTTTTTGCATGAGTTTTTGTCCATAGATCGTATCTTGGTAGAATAATACATACCAGATTAACATACGAAATAAACAGAAGATAACTAGGTCCCCTCAAAAAAACAAATAACTAAGGGAGAATGGTAGCAGCACCGTACATTTATTGTAGCGCTCACCACCACAAGCCTATTCAAGAGATGTGATGCGCTTTCATTATATAGATACTTCTGCTTAGAATGTTTACAAACTCTCCCATGTGGGACTATTTTAATTTAAAAACTTGAACTAGTGAAAGTATGCCATAACGTCAACATTCAGTGCACACTATTTTTTAATGGAGTTTACACTTTTATCACTAGCTTTTATTTTTTTCTCATATATATATATATATATATATATATATATATATATATATATATATATATATATATATATATTATCGAGCTAACTCATAAACCAAACGAGTCGAACTATATATAACTCAAGTTCAGCTCATTTAATTAACGAACATAATTTTCAGCTCAAGTTTAGCTCATTTGGTTTATGAACTATGTTCAATGAGTTAATTGTTGAGTCGAGCTCCGAACTATGCTCGAGTTAGCTTGGTTCATTGCCAACCCTAAAACCAACTGATAGCTTAACCAACTAGATGAGCAAGCACCCAATGTATGTAGCCATCATAGAGAGCAACATTCAAAGAGAGAAACCACATCAATTCATTTCAGAATCGAACAGAAAAACCAATAGAGGGAGAAGCAATCAAACTAGAAGAACAAATAGAGATATAAGATACCAAAAGAGGGAGAATCACCCAAAGAGAGAAAAAAATACCAACAAAGGGAGCTTAAAGATGAATCATCATACAAATAGAGAAAAACAACCGAAAATTCAAAATTGTCTTCAATGAGAAATCTTTACTAACACATTGTGAGCCCTATATTGACTCACCAAATTATCCAAATGGTGATTTGATAACTCAATAAATTATAATACTTTTAGTTATATTTTATTTAATAAAGTAATATTTTTATTTAAGTCTTATTTAAATTTTACTAAATTTTCTTTTATTTTGAATAAATCGGTAAATAAAAGAGATATATGAAATAATGGTGCAAATATGTGATAAAATTTACAATTTGTGAAGCCTTGTTGACCAAGTCAAGACCAAAGTCAATCAAGATCACTTTCAATTATCAAGAGGTGGATTTTAACTCAACAACACTTCAGAATTTGTAACATTTAGTTCCAAAACTGTCGTCAAATGATGAAGGAAGGAAATTGATCAAGCCATAAAAGTTGAGGTTGTTACGACCAGCCGTAGTGAGTGGCTACGATTGTAACATATTAGTTACTTCAATTTTCTGGTTTTTATTTTGGTCCTTGAATGATCATTGTATGAATGATGGTCTTAAGTTTGTAACTACTGAGATGTAAAAGAATTCAATAGTACCTAGCCTATAAATAGACCAAGTCTTGGTTTGGTTTGACACCACTTACCATCAATGAACTCATGCACTTGCATTTTTATTTTAATAAAATTTTCTTCTTTTTCTTTGTTTGTTTCCTTTATTTTGTTTAGGTAGCTCATCCATATGATGAGCATGTAGTTTTCTTTAGTCTTGGGGTCATGGAAAGTAGTTTTATGACATGCTTTCCATAATCACAATGTCTTTCTTTAGTTAAGGAAATGCATTCACATAATCTACCTTTATCGTGTTTAATGAAAACTTAGGTAATCTTCCGATAAATGAGAAGGAAGGAAAATTGTTGAAAATATAAAGTTAGACAAAAGGTTTTAAGCATGAGAATAGCCTATGAACTTTTGGAATGAATATGGATATTCAAGCTTAATGAGTCGCACAAACATGGAAACCACGAGAATATGAAGTCATGTTGGTGAGACACTTCTTTATTTCTAGAGATATATTAATTGATATAAAAGAGAATATCTCATCCTTGGACTAACATTTCTAAGGCAAAAGAAATGAAAAGAATTTTGATTGTTCGTTATAATGATGAACTCCAATGATTCCAAGGCCTTTTTATCATTTTAGATTTCCAAAAATATCTTTATCATTTTCAATCAACCATTTCATAAAAATCCAAAAACACTTTGTTTGTAAATTTAGGAGAAAATGGTAATTTAGGGGTCGATATTTTTACTAAGATGATAAAAGTGTGCACTTGAGGTTTTATAAAGTTTTTAGCACCGTCGTCGATGACTTATTGAAAATTGAGGTAATTTTTTTCTCTAATTAATTTAGTTTAGTGGTTTTACTTTATTCCTTTTTTTTTGTTCATTTTGTACTTGTCATGGCTGAAGGCCGTCCTCCGAGAGAATACAAGATTTTTTGGGTTAAAGATCAAAGCAACCAATATACTTACTCTAAAAGCTTGTAAGGTCAAGCTATTTCTAAACCCTAATTGCTTTTGTGATTTCCCTCTCAAACACTAATCCAAATCGTGTACTGAAAGCTATCATCACCTCATTAAATGATTCCTTCAGTTTTGAAATTTAAATTTCCCTCCTTCAGCTAGCAATAACTACATGTGACCTTTAGGTTCCTAACCACTTTCATTAATGCATCATTACGTGTTTACACTTCCCAAATAGCATGAAGCCAATAACATCTCATATCTTCCTCTATATATATGCATCACAAACGCACCCTACCAACTTCCCTAACTCCTTTGATCTAATTGATTCTGCGTTAAGAATAACATTAGGAAACATGCCTTATCGTGAATTTGAGACCTTGCTTACACTACATTGCTTGAAAGGTCGGTTATTTTATGCTTTGTTGTTTTTATACTTTGCATTATGCGTACTGTATTATTACTTGATGAATTGCTTTCATTTTGTATCAGCTCCTTTGGATCCAAATCCAACAACTGATGTGGACAAGTTGGTGAACGAGCTGAGGCTACAGTATAGGACCGTCTGTTGTGAATTCCATGTCAATGAGGTATTGATCTACTTAACTTATTTATTAGATGTTTTTGGAATTTAACTTAAATGTTTTTGGAATTTATTTACGTGATTTCTATGTTAATAAAGTGAAATGCTCATGATTTTATTGGTAATTGAATTAACAGGGGGCTGTGATGTTGCCTAAGATGTTCGTTACCGATTTTGGAGATTAAATCGGTTCTTATGTCACCTTGGTAGACACAAACTTTAACCATTTTGAGATTTTAGTGGAAAGGATTAATGGGAACCTTTATTTGACAACCGGCTTCAATGTTATACGCGACTTTTACGATATCCGTATGGGGGGTTGGGTGCTGATGGTGTTCTCTGGCCTAAGCCAGTTTGGTATCAATGTAATCAACAGGGTTGGTTTGATTGTGACCCCTCCTATTTTCAATCCTGCTATGCGTTTTGAGATTGAAAAACCTTTGGCACCGGAATTTGTTTACCAAAACGTGCCTATAACTACTGAGATCTTAACGTTTCGCCATAATGAAAGGAACTTTCAGTTGAACTTTGAGTGGAAGTTAACTAAATATGATGTCACTTCTGGCTTTTTGGTAGGTTTTCTATGTGATTAACCATTCTTATTACACATACATTCACTATATGTTTCTGATTAGCTTTTTGTTTTCATGTCTTCCCTCGTAAAGATGCTGCCATACAATAGCTTCTGCAGACTAGCCATTGGCAAGAAGACCACTTCTGTTGTGGTCTTGGATGATTGTGGTAATACATGGAGGTGCATTGCTGTGTATGGGACAAGGCCAAATACTCACATTAAGATTGGAGGCAGCTGGGGCCATCTGGTCGATGCGCGTAGGCTCGCAGTTGGGGTGAAAGTCAAGATTGGTGTACCAAATGCTGGAAGGAATGAGACTATTTACGTCATTGTCAAGTGTCCAACTGCAAATTTAGTAGTTCGCTCTGTTTAGATTATTATCCATCATGTTTTAAGTCATTCCTGTTTTTGTGTTTTCATTATCGTCAGTATTTTGTTGTTCGTCTTATTTGTTTTAGCTACCAAGTGTCATCTTTTGTGTTTCGTTTTGTTGTTTTCACTTGCGTTGTGCCAAGATTTGTAATCACTTATTAATCAAATGAAGTATGTTTATCGTTTTTATGTTCACTGTGTAAGAATTTTTGAATTATTGTTTATAATTTTAAGCTATCTGTTTGGTTCAGTATGCCATGTGGCAAAAAGAATGTTTATTACACATATGGTTCAAACTACAGGTTTGTGTCAATGATGTGTGGATAATAATACTTACTGCAACTTACAAATAAACAATTCTAATTCAAAATATGTGATATAAAACCTTAATAGACCATCAATCATAACTGCTAAATGAGGTGCTGATAGGATATGGGAGATTAGAATTAAAGAAAGTATACAATTTATTTGAGTTTAATTTCAAACCAAAATGTTCACGTATACAACATGATTTTTCAATTAAAGAAAGTATACAATTTGTATCACATAAGACCTTGCTGATGAACAATTATAGAAAGTATACAATTTATTTTAGTTTAATTTCAAACAAAAATGTTCACGTATATACATCATATACTTACTTTTTGTTTGCTATAAAGATCCCATTCTTTTCTTTTTTTGAGCAATAAAGATCTCATTCTAAACATATATAATTTACATCAATTGTGGCATTTACAGGTTTTTTTTTTATAATATTGATTATAACTTAGACAATGCAAGTAGCGTGTACCACTCATTTCATGTTATTTTGATTTTTGCAGTATAAAGTATAATCAGTTTTGGTACGTGTTTATTTTTTTTACTCCAAATTGCCACATATAATTAACTACAAACCATGTGTTATTTATATTCAATGATATGTATTATTATATTTTATACTAAGTGTTTATTGAAATAGATTGGTTGTACACATCAGAGCCTATGTATGTTAAGATTAAATTGCAAACGAAAGTCTGCGCATTGTCCAATGATAATAATCTGGGATATTGAAGCTCTTAATGCAGTTACTGCACAAGATTTTTGCTTAGTTTACAACACATGAATTTATGTCTACACCTCATGCGTTACACTTGAGTCTACTGAGCATATACGAGATATTGAATCAGTTAATGCAAACTCTGCACATTCTTTTTGCACAAGAGTACAACACATTAACTCATGTCTAGACCCCATGCGTTTTGGGGAGAGCAAAGAGTGCATGAGAAACAAAATAAATAGGGCTATGAGGTCATTTAATGTGACTCTGAACATTCCAGTTTGCTCTGCAGTCATTCTAACTGCTCATTGGGGTAGCAGACCATTTGAATTGGATTGGCAGTAATACCTAATGCATTAAATGACCACAATTAATTGTTGTCTTGTGCAGATAGCAGGCGTAAACCTCATTGGTTGATTTAATGTCCAATAAAGTATGTCTATTGATAAAAACTTACACTAGCATTTTAAAGGTTCAAAATTTACTAAGTTAATAATCTCCATACAGTCTGAACATAAGCATTATATATAAGTTACTCAAGTTTTAAAGTTCACCTCATCAAACTTTCTCACATCAAACTTAGTAAAAAGATGGCAGCATCTTATACTCCAATTTCAGCTATCTCAGGTGGCAAAAAGGATTTAAAGCTCATGGTCCGTGTACCTCATATGTGGTGCATAACTGACAAGGATCGTCCAGATGAGATCATATTTATGAATCTGCTATTGGTTGATGTGAAGGTTTTATGAATATACATAATTTTTAATCATGCAAATAGTTTTAACATAAAAAAACTTTTTCCATTCATGTGAGCTAACTTAGCGTGTTTTCATTGTTTGTTAGGGTGGAAGGATCCAAGCTACAGTTAGGAAATCTTTAGTAGCTATGATCAAAGGAATGGTTGAGGAAGGTTCTACCTATTAGCTTGAGAACATCATGGTCAGTTTTAATGATAGTACCTATAGAATGACAGCACACAAGTATAAGGTTACCATGATGGGTAACTCGAGGTTTACTAAAGTTAGCGCTGCTAATATCTCAAAGAATGTATTTGATTTCATGGCTTTTAAAGATGTGTTAAGTTCTTCACAAGAGGATAAAGTTATCGGTATACTTAACTTTTATATAATTAACACAGCTATATATAGTATGGACTTTTGTATTTAAACAGGTATTCATATATAATTTATAATATAATGATTGTAGATATTATCGGACATGTCGTTGAAAAGGATGTCGTGCGAGAGAATGAAAAGAATGGTAAAAAGAGTAAAGTTATGGATCTTACTTTGGAGGATGTAGAGTAAGCATGTTATTGATGCTCTTATGATAATATATAGTTTCATTTAAGTGTTTTTGGAAAAGATCACTAACTTACTTTTTTTTTTGAAGGGCAAATAAAATTCATTGTTCATTATGGGGTGATTTTGCCGAAATGATGGATAGGTATTTTGCAACACACGATATGAACTCAAATGTGATACTAATATTGCAGTTTTGCAAAACAAGAAAGTATATGGGTAAGGTCACACAATCACCCATATCTATTATTGTAGCCGCTAATATTATTGCATACAGATAAGATAATAACTCGCGGCAAATTTGTTTTCAAACTGATGTTGCACAGGTTCGATGGGCGTTGCTAATGCTTTTTTTGGCACAAAAGTAATTCTAAACGGCGACCTTCCTGAAGTAACAGCTTACAAAGCTAGGTACTTCATCAATAGTCAAAATATTTTAGTTATCTAGCTTAAATTCAAAAATATTGCATGTATAATAGCTAAAATTGTCTAACTTTGAATTTTTCTAGCATGAATGGTGGTGAGGTTCAAATGACACAAGGTGTAAGTCAAATAACATCACAAAGTGGAGTTAAAATTGGTGATGAGTTGCTAAATACAAAGCTGATGACTATTGAAGATATGATAGAATCAAATGAGGTAGTCACGTAAGGAATGATATCTTGAATTGCAAATCGTATGCTTTAGTTAACTTATAATGTATCCATGTTATAATATTAGCGGCTATATAACAATCTTATATAATGTAGGCATGCCATGGTGTTGTTCTTGCGACCATTTGCGAGATAGAGACTGGTGTTGAGTGGTATTTCCGTTCTTGCACTCAATGTGCGTCTTTGGTTACGGTGAATGATGGTGTGTTGTGTTGCCGCAAGTGCAGTGAATGCAAGAGTGCAGTGCCTAGGTATTAGTCTTTTTTTTGTTATGGTTAGTAAATATTATAAGATTCAGTTCTGTTATTGATTATATCATTGAAGATCACTTGAACTTGGATATTAAACTAGGTACAAATTGCATGTGATTGTCATGGATTCCACTGGATCAACAACATTCGTGTTATTTGATCGTATTGTGACACAGTTTATCGGAAGGAATGTTCAAGATTTGATCAATGCATTTAATATGGTAAATTTATATAAGTTAGATTACTATGATAAAAACCTGTAATCACAAAGTATGTAATAACCTTTAAAAACGACTTTGTTGACTTTTAAAACAGACAAACAAAGATGCAGAGTATCCACCGGAGTTCAACACCTTTGTCGACAAGCAAATTTTGTTTAAGGTTGAAGTCAGTGAAGGGAATGTGAAAAAGAAATTTAGGAATTATGCAGTTAAGAGGGCTACGGATGATCCAACAATCATTAAACAATTTATGTGTAAGCATAATCTTAAGGTACAAGAATTTGTAAATTTTAATGATTATTCGTTTGTGCTTATATACATTTGAAAGTTGTATCGTTAATTCGTGCTCAGAATTTATACAGGGTGAAACCAGATTGGATGGAGTTGATCTCACCAATTCTGGTGATGAGATAGCTACTGACAATGGAAAACAGTTAGTGGTACTATTTCTATGTTGTTTATTTTTAAGACAATGTAAATCAACTAAAACATAATACGTCAAATTACTGATTCATTTATACATATATCTTATGCTAGGTGGACGTGGAAGGCGGTGATTCTTGCAGCACAGTTAATTTGGAAGATACACCAGTTAGCAAAGTAGGAGCTAAGCGCTTGACTGACTGTATTGAGTCCCTTGATACTCTTGAACATGATATTGGGCAAGCATCTAACACAAAGCCAGCCAAAATGGTCCGTGTTAAAGTTGAGCCTAAAGAATGAAGTTGCTGCATAATGTGGGTCGTGTTTGCACCATTAAGTCAATTGAAGTATCGATCCAGACTACCTTTAGTTTTTAAGATTAAACAAGTGATTTTAAACATGATTGTATCTGTCCGTTATCGTTATTGTTGTCGCGTATTTCTTTGTTTTACATTTTATGCTATTCGGACCATGACTTTTTTTAATTAGTATGCTTTTTCTTCTTTCATGTGTATCATCATCGGTAGGTACGGTTGCAATAGAGATATATGGCAAAAGATAACAAATAGAGTGAAACTTGCAGTGATCACATGTTTATAAGGATCCCTTAATAAAACAAGTTCTAAAGGAATCGACTAAACACGTGTAGAATAGTATATGGAACTCTTATGATTTTAACGTATTAAATTCTGTTAAAAATATGGGAATTAGTATGTGGTATGTCATATGCTTGCAATATATATTGCATAATTGATCTTTTAATGTGATGTTTAAAATCACACTCATGTATAATATGTGGAAGTCCTTATAGAATTTTTTTGGTAGATTACCTTCACTGATGGAGTTCTTATATGCTTCATGCTATTAGTTTGCTTGCAAAATTAGTTGATACGTTTCAAGTGAATTATAATACACAATGAAGGCCAAAGTGATGTCTAATGCAAGTTTATGTTTAGTTGTGTTATTTTTGCAATACTGCATTCATGTGGTATATTGTTTGTTGCAAATCCAATGTAGTCTAGATATAGATTTCTTATACTACTGTATCAATTAGTATGGCCAACACTTATGGATTATCCTAAAAATACATGTTGTTGCTAAACTTTCTTGATGGAATAATTATGAAAGACCGAAATAGATATATATATGAAGATTTGATGTCTTGAATATAATCTGTAGCATGATTCATGTCATTCTATTTCGCAATTGTATAATTTTTATTAAAACACTATTATTCATTTTCAGATTTAGTTTTAAATGGTGATCAGTTGAGGGTATATGCATTGGCAGAAATTGAGAAGCATCTCCTTAGTTGCAGCAAAAGTTTAAGTGATTTTCCTCCTATGCCACAAGCAGATAGATCTTTGGTTCCTGACAAGCAGAATATATTGATACATGAGGAAACAAATTATAACCAGCAAGTTTTAGGCGAAGAGCACCTTCGCCTAATGTCTACGATGACTGCAGAACAACGAGGTGTATATGATACCATAATGACAAGAGTTGATAGTAGCAAGCCTGGTCTTTTTTTCCTATATGGTTACGGTGGCACAGGGAAAACATTTATTTGGAGAGCTATGTCTGCTGCACTGAGATCAAGAGGTGATATAGTATTGGCAGTTGCATCAAGCGGGATAGCTTCGTTACTTATACCCGGCGGAAGAACTGCACACTCAAGGTTTGGCATTCCATTACAGGTCCATGAAACTTCATCATGTGGTATCAAACCCAACACACCTTTGGCAGCATTGATTTTGAGAGCAAAAATCATTATATGGGACGAAGCTCCTATGCTGCACAGTCACTGTTTCGAAGCAGTTGATCGAGGTTTTCGAGATGTGCTAAAGATAGTTGACAAGCGAAATAAAGACATCCCTTTTGGTGGTAAAGTGGTTGTTTTTGGTGGAGATTTCAGACAAATTTTGCCAGTAATTCCCAAAGGAACTAGACCAGAGGTTATCAACTCTACTATTAATTCTTCCCTTCTTTGGGATTTTTGTGAGGTTCTTACCTTAACAAAAAAATATGAGGCTTCTAAATGGTCCATCAGAGCAAGATATTATAAAAAGAAAATTATTTTCTGATTGGGTATTGGGAATTGGGGATGGAACAATTGGTGAAAGCAATGACGTTGATATATCAACGTGTATTCCATCTGATTTACTTCTACCAACCAATGGAGACCCCCTTGCAGCTATTGTCCAGAGCACTTACCCTAACGTATTGGATAGCACGAGTGATATCAATTATTTTCAAAACATGGCCATATTAACACCAAAAAATACTATTGTGGATCAAATCAACGAGTACAAGTTGGATTTGATACCAGGCGAAGAGAAAGTTTATTTGAGTTATGACTCCACCATTTCACAAAACAAAGATGGAGATTCTATTGATGATCTGCACACACCTGAATTCCTCAACACAATCATTGCATCTGGTATTCCAAATCACAAGATCAGATTAAAGGTCGGAGTACCAGTTATGTTGTTAAGGAATATAGATCAAAGAGCAGGATTATGCAATGGTACAAGACTAATAATAACAAGAATGGGCAAATTCGTGCTTGAAGGTAAGGTCATATTTGGAAGTAATATTGGCGAGAAAGTTTTTATTCCAAGATTATCTCTTATACCATCTGACGTCAGGATTCCTTTCAAATTCCAGCGGAGACAATTTCCGATTGTTGTTTCATTCGCTATGACTATTAACAAAAGCCAAGGACAATCACTGAAGAATGTTGGTATATATTTGCCAAGTCCTGTTTTTTCGCACGGTCAACTTTATGTTGCAATTTCAAGAGTTAAATCCAGAAATGGTTTGAAGATACTTATTACAAATGAAGATGGTCAAGATAGCGACGTTACTTCTAATGTTGTTTACAAAGAAGTATTTCAGAATGTTTGTTAGTTTTTTGTTTTAATAATCTATTTGTACCTTATGGAACATGTATTGTCTAAATTGGCTACTATTTTGTATTTGATTGCTCATTCAGCATATGGTATTATATATTTTATATGCATTGATATACAGTGTTGTTCGTTTTATGCCCATCAATATGAATTATTGCCACACACTTCTTTCATAATAAGTTACGTATGTTTCTATGTGTTAGCTGGTATGACCCGTGCGGAGCACGGGTCGATGGTCTAGTTGACTAGCAATCAAGCATCACTCTCCAATAAAGAGGGCATGCATGATAATGATTCTATGAATATTATTGCTTCAAAATAAGATTCGTTATTTCAAAAGATTTATAACCAAAGCGTGAATATTCTCACTCTTAATATTTCATCTAGTGAAAATCATATAACTGATCGAAATTTCTCAATTGAATGCCTAATTAGAATACCTTCCGATGGAGAGTCTAGACAGAGAATTGTTGCAACTAATCAAGGATAGAGTGGTTGTTAGTTTTTGTTTTTAGAAATCTTCCACCAAACCAAACCCCCACACCAAAATATTTTGTGGTGTTACAAAATAAACGAAATGAGTAGTTTAGAAAACGATATATCTCAACGAATGAAATTCTTAGGCAATTGGAATCTAAGATAGACTATGTGACCACCCATAATGAAATTTTGGAACCCATCCCCAACAATCATGTTAATGTAAACTCATTAATCAAAAAAATAAACTTTAGAAGATCATGAGGATAAGGAAAGTTGTGGCAGTAAACATAACAAAAGTGAAAAGAAAAAAGAGAAACTTCATGACCCCCTCCATTAGTAAAAGATGAGGAGATTGCTGAAAACCTTTTTGAAACTTTCAACGAACTATGCATCAATGTCTCTAAAGCTCCGCCATGAATATCATTATATAGTCACACGGTTTACAATTCGCTTTGGTACGTGGTACAATTTTGAGTATGCGGTTTGCGACTTTCAAAACACTAGGTACGTGGAGGGTATACAAAGTCGGTACGCTGTTTGGATTCGTGGTACGTTCAAATATAATAATCAGTACGTTACTAATGAAAAAAATTAATTAACAAAAATAAAATAGAAAATGAAAACTATTTTTTTTTTTGAAAGAGCAAAGATAAATTCATTCATTATATTAAAAGCCCAAGTGTGCAATGATAAATGATACAACACAAGTGCAAACAAAACTGATACAACAACCAATAGAAACACACACCAATTGATATATTCCATCAAAAAAATCTACTCTCAACAAAAAAATTGCATGCGCATCGAAAAAATCTGTCAAATCCTCTCAACAAAGATGTGATAAAATTACCAATAAAAACTATTAAAACTATCAATTTTTAATTCTTTTTGGTCTCTTGATTGCATTCTTGTTATCATCCACTCCTCCATTCATTTCATTGTCCAATTCCAAGATTGTATCTTTATGCCTCATAGAAGTTTCTCCCAAATAATTGTCATCATGATCCATATCTCAATTTTTGAACTGGCCATTCTTGTAGCTCTTAGAAAATCTTGACTCTAAGCGAATATTTGAATGAATATACACCGGCTTGTCCGCTCTTGCACAGTTGAGTCGATTCCTCTTTACACTATGAATATACGAATAAGTACTCCAAGATCTTTCGGCCAATGAACTACTTATCGGCTGAGACAACGCCTTCTTTGCAACCTCATCTACCTCCAGAGTTTCTGATCCATATGTCGATCACCAATCAATAGCATTCATGGCTACCGCATCCAACTGAGTTGCAACCATTGTGTATATTCCTTTCTTTGTGTGAAATCAGCAAACTGAACACGTAACAACTTTTGCTCCTCTGAATTTTCTGATATTTTTTCAAAGGCTTCCATCATTGCAGGGACCACTTCTTTATCCTGATTTGGAACTTTTCTGGCTATACCTCCTAGAGCAGGTGTTGCAAGGTAATTTGAATCGTAAAATCTAGGAGTTAGTGCGAATCCAACACAATGAATAATATAATTCATTTTTGTCCATCTGGCAGTAATTATCGATTCCATCTCGGAGGAGCAGCTTGCATACTTGTTGTTTTTCATAATTTTTTTTATTTCTCCAAGCATGACATCCATTCTTTCATAAAACTCTCCCATTTTAGGGCCTTCTCCATCAACAAATTTAATTAAAAGAAAAATTGGTTTTGTTATTCTAACGACATTCTTCACTTCCTCACAAAAACTCACACTAGAAATTGTCTCAGCAACTAGAGCCCTTATAATTTTAGTGTTTTCATCTCCTTTCCTAACCCATCCTTTGCAACTATTCGGTACCACAGTGGTTGCTAGATCTTCCCGACACTCAAGAAGACACTGAAGTAGAATATAGTGAGACGCAAATCTAGTTTTAGCAACTGTCAGCAATTCCAATTTTGAGTTTGCTCTAAAATAGCTAAAACTTGAGTATGATTCAATATGTATTTAACTATAGCATTTCCTTGTTTGTAGGTGTTTCTCAACCATTCAAATTTTCCAGCAAAGTCTTTGAAAATCAAATTCAACGTATGAACAACACAAGGAGACCAAAAAATATGTTTATATACCTTTTGTATTTCATTCCCTGCAGCTTTACAATTTGCAACATTATCTGTCACAACCTGCAGAACATTGGATGGTCTTATTTCTTCAAAAACTTTGATAAAAAATTCAGCAATAGCAACCCCTGATTTTTCGACACTGGAAAAGTCTTCTGCATGCATACATGAACACAACAGCTCTGTTATGCACAACAAGAACATTTATGAGTGGCTTATGTCTTACATTACTCCATCCATCAGATACAATAGAGACACCATGATGATACCAAGTGTCTTTGATAGGAGCTAAATCTTTGTCAACACATCTCTTGCACTCATCCCAAAGAATTGTTCTTGCTTTTTCTGAAGAAGGAGGTTTGTAGCATTTAGGTCCATTGTTAATGGCTGTCACCATTTCCACAAATTGAGGATTTCTTAATACATTAAATGGAATTCCATTTTCACACAATCCTCTCATTATCTTCATATCAACCACATCCTTTCTCGTAAGCTGAAACACATCCTCAAGAGGCTTAGTGTAACACCATATTTCCCAACGATAATTATTTAATAATAAGAATATATTTAATAGTAAGGATGTTACAAAACTCGACATTATATCACAGAATAACGATAAGATGTTTTCTCTTAAAATAAATCCACTGGAGAAGAAGACAATTATTCACTGATCACATTAATAAATTCATACTTATCGTTCAATAATCATAAATAGGAAAATAACAAAGTTTCCAAGATTCAACTCAAACTGCAATTAAAAATTAAATCATCATCCCCAATGCTAGTGTTACAAATCATAGCTCGTAGTAACTACATGCTTATTCAACTACTAATAACAGAACTAAACGGAGGACATCCCCTCATCTCCAACTTCTAAAACGTCTCATAGCTACTCCTTGTCAACTTGAGTATATGTACTCAAGGTACATCCACAATACAGAAAACAACATAACAAAATAAGGGGTGAGAAATCATGCCATAACATAATAATAGGGAAAAGCACGCATAATAAATATCAAAATAAT